>ERZ791897.261-NODE-261-length-49628-cov-3.923789_pt1 | contig 49628 bp, 56 predicted proteins | sample MGYA00510152_ERZ791897 | MGnify/ENA primary metagenome ERZ791897 (study PRJEB30046, sample SAMN00792050) | human gut metagenome | study: EMG produced TPA metagenomics assembly of the A metagenome-wide association study of gut microbiota in type 2...
AGAAATTCAATCAGCTATTTTTATGTCCAGACTGGTACTTTTTTCCCAGCCCCTTCATTTATACTAAAATTTTTATTGTTTTGTCGCTAGTTCCAACAATTCTTTAGCATGTTGCCGTGTTAATTGTGTAATTTCTGAGCCCGATAACATACGGGCTAATTCATCAATACGTTGTTGCTTATCTAACTTAGTAAGTGTCGTTTCCGTGCGACCATTTATCACATGCTTAGCAATAAAATAATGATTATCCGAAATAGCAGCAACTTGCGGAAGATGTGTAATACATAAAACTTGTGAATTTTGAGCGACACTACTGATTTTTTCAGCAATGGCTTGGGCGACTCGCCCACTGACTCCTGTATCAACTTCATCAAAGATAATACTGGTTACTCCTTGATTTTGCGCAAAAATTGTCTTAAGAGCTAACATAATACGCGACAACTCACCGCCTGAAGCAATTTTAACCAAAGATCCCATGGCTTCACCTGGATTAGTTTGCAAGTAAAACTCAACCTTATCACAACCATTTTCATTTAAAGCTGCTAATTGCTCAAAATTAACTTTGAAAACCGCCTTATCCATGTACAAAGCTTTCAGTTGGGCTTGAATTGCTTGTTCTAATTTATTGGCAACTTCTTTACGCTTACTTGATAATCTTTGTGCCAACGTTTGTGCCTTTTCTTTTGCTTTACACAATTCTTCTTTTTGTTGGTCACTGTCATTTTCACTAAGTCGCATCTCATCTAATTCTTGCTTAATCTTAGCTAAATATTCCAAAACTTCAGGAATCGAATCTCCATACTTGCGCTTCAACTGATGCAATAACTCTAAACGCTGCTCAAGCGCATTTAAGCGATTTTCATCCCACTCTAAATTTGCCAATTGACTAGAAACATCACGTGCAGCATCTTGTAATTCATAGTAGGCTCCCGCAATTTTTTCATATACTCCTTGAATTTCTGGAGCTAACTCATTTACCTTTTCTAATTCATGCATCGCTTTGCCTAGCGCACCCAAAAAATCGGCTTCTTCACCATTTAATAACTGATAACTTCCCTCTAACGCACCATAAATTGCTTGATAATTATCAAGTCGACTTTTTTCTTGCATGAGCTCATTTTCTTCGCTAGCTTTAAGCTGTGCTTCACTAATTTCTTGAACTTGAAATTGCAACATATCTAATCTTTGAGCCCACGCTTGTTCATCTGCTTGGCGTTTAGCAATTACTTGTTTTAAATTTTTATATTTTCTATATGCTTGTTGATAATCTTGCTTTAATATTTGAAGATTGTGATCATATTCGTCAAGCAAATGTAAATGTTGTTCTGCTTTCATCAATTCTTGATGTTCATTTTGACCATGAATATCAATTAAAGTTTCGCCAACCTGACGTAAAGTTGCCAAATTAACCAATACACCATTGATGCGACAAATATTGCGTCCATTACGTTGAATATCACGCTGTAAGATTAATGTATCGTCTTCTAACTCAATTCCTACCTGTTCTAAGATTCGATTAGTAATCGCATGCTTAGGCACGATAAATAAGCCTTGCAATGACGTTTTATTAGCACCTTTGCGAATAAACTCACTTGATCCTCGACCTCCAGCTAATAGACCTAAGGCATCGATAATAATCGACTTCCCCGCTCCAGTCTCACCGGTTAAGACCGTCATTTTTTCTTGAAAATCTACATCTAATTTATCGATGATTGCCAAATCTCGAATAACTAACTCTTGAATCAAAATTCAGCCCGACTGCCTAGCGCAGCTTTTCCTTTCTCAAATGTATAAACCTCTATTATTATAACATAGGCTATCTACACGTAAAATCTTTTCCAAATTAAAAATTCAATCACAAAAAAAGCCAAGTCATTACGGCTTGACTAATTACATCTCGATTAATTGTAATAACTTTTGTTGTAAATCTGCTGCTTCTTGTGCAGATTTAGCAAAGATAACAATTGAGTCATCATCGCTTAAACAAGCAAAAACTTCTGGATAATTCATTTGATCAATTAAATTCGAAACACTTGGTCCACTACCTGGCAACACTTTAAACATACACATATCATTATGACAATTGGCAAAAAGATAAGCATCCTTCAAAGTTCGCTTTAGCTTTTTTTCGGTATTTACCTTTTTTTCTGTTGGCAAACTATATTGATATGTTCCATCGCTATTTGGAAGTTTAATGAGTTGCATTTCTTTAACATCACGTGAAATTGTTGCTTGTGTCACCTCGATGCCTTGTTGAGCCAACAAACTAACAAAATCTTCTTGGCGATATATCACATTATTTTGAATTAATTGTTTAATTAATTTATGTCTATCTTGCTTTCTCATTGAAACCACCTTACTTTATTTTGACCTTGCACTTATAATAGCACATCAACTATTAAAAAATAAAAGAAAACAACTTGCACAAAATTAAAAATTAACCTTGCAAAGTTGCATGTGCATTTTTAACCGTTTGTGAAAGTAAATCTTTATCAATCATTTGTCCGCAAGTATCGCTTGCACGCAAAGCTACTAAAAACTCGATATTTCCTTGTCCACCTGTGATTGGTGAAAAATCCAAGCCTAAAATATCGTATTTTTGCTCACAAGCAAACGTTAAAATCTCTTGTAATACTTCTTCATGAACTTTGGCATCACGCACAATACCGTGTTTACCTACTTTTTCTTTTCCCGCTTCAAATTGAGGTTTGATTAATGCGACAACTTGACCATCTTGTTTGATAATCTCATGTAAATTAGGCAAAATTAATTTCAACGAGATAAATGACACATCAATTGTAGCAAACTCAGGTTGTCCATTTGTAAAATCAGCTAACTGACTATAGCGAAAGTTGGTGTTTTCCATGACTACTACTCGTGGATCTTGTCGCAATTTCCAAGCTAATTGGTTAGTTCCTACATCCAATGCATAGCTTAGTTGTGCTCCTTTTTGTAAAACCACATCTGTAAAACCACCAGTTGAAGAGCCAATATCTAAGACAATCTTATTTTTTACCGGCAACTTAAAAACTTTTATTGCCTTTTCTAATTTTAACCCGCCACGACTAACATACGGCATTTTAGTCCCTTTAAAATGCAACTTAGTTTGTGGATCAATCTTCATTCCTGGTTTATCTAAACGTTCTTCATTTTCACCCAAAATTTCTCCGGCCATCACAGCACGTTTGGCTTGTTCTCTAGTTTCAAACAGTCCTTGTTGAACTAAAAGGACATCAATTCGTTCTTTTTTCATCAATTACTTCCTTAACTTAAAATATCCTAAAAACTCACTTAGCAAAGTAACATCTACGTCCATTTGTTTTAAAACTTCAAGCTCTTGTTTTGCTTGGGTTAAAACATCGGTTAATGCTTGATAGGCACCATCAAGTCCTAATAAAATTGGAAAAGTATTCTTATTTTCTGTCGCATCTTTTTGGACTGCTTTACCCATTTCTTTGGAGGTACTTACCACATCTAAGATATCATCATAAATTTGAAATGCCAAACCAAAACAATCCCCAAACTTGAGTAATGCTTCTGTTTGTTTAGAGTCTGCATCAGCTAATATTGCCCCTGCCAAGCAAGCAAAATGTAACAAAGCACCTGTCTTCTTTTTATGAACAATTTTTAACTCAGCTAGAGTCAGTCGCTTTTGTTCACCTTCGATATCACCAACTTGGCCATCAACCATTCCTTGTGGTCCTGCAGCTAATGCGAGTTGCCCCATTAATTTAACCTTACTTTCAGCTGGTAAATCAAGTGATGCAAGATTTTCAAAAGCCGTCGTCAACAATCCATCGCCTGCTAAAACAGCCATTGCTTGGCCAAAAACCTTATGATTGGTTGGTTTTCCGCGTCTTAAGTCATCATTATCCATTTCAGGCAAATCATCATGAATCAACGAATAGGTATGAATAAATTCTAGACTTGCACCGATACCTAAAACCTGCTCATCAATATTTCTGCCTAAACTTTGGCAAACTGCCAACAATAATAGCGGACGTAATCTCTTGCCTCCAGCTTGCACCGAATATAGCATCGCTTGTTTTAATGTTGGATAAGTATTTAAATCTGCCAAATAAGAGCACATTCGCTCATCTATCAAAGGTAAATATTTTATTTGAAAATCATTCAACATCTAATCTTTCACCTTAATTTCCTTCTTCAAAGACTTGTTCTTCCCCATTATCATCAATGACATGGGCCAATGTTTGTTCTGCATCTTGGAGTGTTTTTTGAAGCTCTTTACTCAATGCAATTCCTTGTTGAAATTGTTCTAGTGCTTGTTGCAATGGAACATTTCCTTGTTCTAATTGTTGAACAATTTGTTCTAATTGAACCATTTTTTCTTCAAATGTTTTTTCAGCCATTAATCGTTGTCCTCCTTTATCTCTTTAACTTTTGTTTGTACTACCCCATCTAACAAATGTAACGTCAGCAATTGCTCTTTTTTAAGTTGTTTGACACTTGTTATTACTTCTTTTTCACTAGTTACATAACTAAATCCACGTCCCATAACTTTAAGCGGACTTAATGCATCTAAAGATTGTATCATGTTTATTAAAAATTGTTCATCTTGCTTTATTATTATCTCCATCGCTTGTTTTAAGCGTTGTGATAAGCTAGTTGTCATCAACAATTTACGTTCCAACAGTTCCTGTGGATTTTGTAATTCTAATCTATTCTTAAGTTGACTACATTCTTGAGTAGCGCGATTCAAGTATTGCATTATTACCTGATTTTGTCGCATATTTAACCGATCTAATTTTTGTAAATAACCCTCATACAAGCGATTGGGTTGTCTAAAAACATATGATGCAGTAGCTTGAGCTAGATGTTTTTTTTGCAAATCTAATCTATTTTTTAATGCAATTAATAGGCTTTGCCGTAAACGGCCAATTTTTAATAATTCATCACTTAAAACAGGTGCGGCTAACTCAGCAGCTGCAGTGGGCGTTGCTGCTCTAACATCTGCTACAAAATCTGCAATCGTCGTATCAGTTTCATGACCAACAGATGAAATGACAGGAATTTCACTAGCATAAATTGCCCTAGCAACTTTTTCTTCATTAAATGCCCACAAATCTTCAATCGAACCTCCACCTCGACCGATGATCAGCGTATCAAAGTCGCCACGCATATTGACTTCCTTAAGTCTAGCTACCAAAGAATCAACCGCTTGTTCTCCTTGCACCACTGCAGGAAATAAAACAATTTGTGCAATTGGATAGCGTCGTTTAAGAGTCGTAATAATATCGCGAATCACAGCTCCCGAAGGACTAGTGATAACCGCAATTCGCTTAGGATAACGCACTAATGATTTTTTAGGTGCACTAAATAAACCTTCAGCTGCTAATTTTTTTTTCAATTGTTCATATGCTTGATACAAAGCTCCTACACCATCTGGTTGAAGCTTTTCAATGATGATTTGATAAACACCACTAGGCTCATATAAATCAATCCGTCCAATTGCTAAAACCTTCATTCCCTCTTCTGGCTGAAACTTTAATTTTTTAAAACTACCTTCATACATTACCGCATCAATTTTGCAACTATCATCTTTTAAACAAAAGTATTGATGTCGTGGCCGTAATCTAAAATTTGAAATTTCTCCTGTCAGATAAACTCGTCCTAAGTAAGGATCTGCACTAAATTTACGGTGTAAATATTTAGTCAATGCACTGACAGTTAAGTAGCGCTCTTTTTCTTGCATCTACTTCACACTTTCTTTAGCAAATTCTACAGTTTGTTTCATCAACATTGCAATCGTCATTGGACCAACTCCACCAGGAACAGGAGTAATATAATCAGCCACTTCTTTAACGGCATCAAAATCAACATCACCCACTAGTTTTCCTGAAGCTAAGCGGTTCATTCCAACATCGATAACTACTACGCCTTTTTTTACATAATCGGCTGTAATTAATAGTGCCTTGCCAATTGCTACAATTAAAATATCCGCTTGTTTTGTTATCTCTTTTAAGTTTTTAGTTTTACTATGAGTAATCGTCACCGTTGCATCGTCATTTAGCATTAAAGCTGCCATGGGACGACCAACAATATTACTGCGCCCAACAATCACTACATTTTTCCCAACTACATCAATTTTGTATTCTTTCATTAACTCCATAATACCTCTTGGTGTGCAAGGCAAGGAGTAAGGCTCATTCATAAACAAATGTCCCATATTTAAAGGATGAAATCCATCAACATCTTTTAGCGGAGAAATTGCACGGGTCACTTTTTCTTCACTAATATGCTTGGGTAACGGTAATTGTACTAAGATTCCATGAATACTAGGATCTTGATTATACTTTTCAACTAATTCCAAGACTTGTTGTTGCGTAGTAGTTTTAGGCAATGTATGATCAATCGTTTTGATACCAATGAATTCGGCTGCTTTCTTTTTGTTACGAACATAAACTTGGCTAGCAGGATCTTCCCCGACTAAAATTACAACTAAACAAGGTTGAAGTCCAACTTCTTTTAACCGTGTTACCTCTTGTTTTAAATTATCTTTCACCTTGGCAGAATACTTTTTACCGTCTAATAATACTGTCATCTACTAGCCTCCTAGTTAATTTAGGTTAATTTTAACATAGTTATGAATGCAAAGGCTATAAAATTAAGCACTAAAATACCCTTCTTACTAACATAAGGCAGTAAAAAGGGTATTATTTTTAAATCAAGTTATTTAAAACTCCATTGATAAAGCGGCGTGATTTTTCGTCACTGAATTCTTTGGCTAATTGCAACGCTTCATCTATAGCAATCTTATTTGCTAAATCTTGTTCAAATTTGATTTCATAGACAGCTAAACGTAAAATCAAAAGATCTGTTTTATTCAAACGTGCCAATGTCCAATTTTTATTAAGATGTTGTTCAATAAGCGCATCAATTTTTGCTTGTTGACTCAAAACGCCTTTAACAAGTTGTTCTAAATAAGCAGGCGTTGGTTGGTCTTTTGAAACTTCATCCAATAATTGACGATAGACATCTGCTGGTTGTGCTTCTGGGTTACTGCTTAAAGCAAACAATGTTTGAAAAGCTATCTTGCGAATTTGATGTCTATTTATACTCACTTTTCTTCACCGTTTTCTTCACCAAATAAGTTATTAGGATCAACTGTTGGTTCTTGCTTTTCAGGAACAACACCTTGCACATGAACGTCGACTTGTGTAATTTCCAAACCAGTCATAAACAAAACTTGTTGTTTAATTTTTTCTTGGATTTGCACAGCCACTTTAGGCACTGAAACACCATAGTTTAGATAAACATAAACATCAACTTTCAAAGCAGATTCTTCTTGGTCAAGCTTTACACCTGTTTTGCGATCTTGGCGTCCAAAGAACTTTGAAAAACTATTTGCCAAAGTACCTTGCATTGCATAGACACCTTCGACCTTGCTAGCTGCAATTCCGATAATCACTTCAACTACTTCAGGAGCAATCTGAACTTCACCTAAGCTAGGTTCCTTACTTGCTAAGACAATGTTGTTATCTTCAGCCATCACAAAAACCTCCTTTAAATATTAAGCACGTGAGATATAAGTTCCATCAGCCGTGTTAATTGTTAAAACATCCCCCACATTCACAAAGAATGGGACTTGAACTACTAAACCAGTTTCCATTGTTGCTGGCTTAGAACCACCAGAAGCAGTATCACCTTTGATACCAGGTTCTGTTTCAGAAACTTCTAAATCAACAGTATTTGGTAATTCTACCCCTAAAGTTTCTGCACCAAACATGATAATACTAATAATCATGTTTTCTTTCATGAACTTCAATTCGTTTTCGATACGTTCACCTGGAAGTTCTAATTGTTCATAAGTTTCTGTATCCATGAAGATGTAGTTGTTACCATCTGCATATAAGTATTGCATCTTCTTGCGGTCAATTTGAGCTTGCGCTACTTTTTCACCTGCACGGAATGTTTTTTCTTGAACGGCACCATTACGTAAGTTCTTTAATTTAGAACGCACAAATGCAGACCCCTTACCTGGTTTAACATGTTGGAATTCAACAACACGCCATAATTCGCCGTCAACTTCAATTGTTAACCCGTTTTTAAAATCGTTAACTGAAATCATTTCGTTTTTCCTCCTTGATGTTCATCTGAAGTGTTTAACTTGTCACTAAAAATGGACACACTACCAGAATTATCGCATAACCTATTTTCACGTGAAATTGGCTCTTTGTCAAGTTATATCTGTTTTTATTCAAAAGAAAAACGTTCACAAATTTAGTTTAAAATCTCTAAATACTCCTTAGTAAACTGGGTGAGATTTTCATAACCATCTTTAGTAACTAAGATATCGTCTTCAATTCGCACTCCACCAACACCTGGAACATAAATCCCTGGTTCAATCGTAATGATTTGACCTGGCTGCAAAACTTCTTGACTACGATAACTAATGTTTGGTAATTCATGAATATCTAATCCTATACCATGTCCCATTCCATGTTCAAAATATTGTCCATAACCTTGTGCTTTAATATAGTCTCTCCCAATATCATCAAGTTCTTTACTTGTGATACCTGGTTTAATGGCTTCGATTGTCTTAATTTGTGCTGTTAATACCGTATCATAAATCTTTTTGACTTCATCACTTTGCTTACCTACACTAAAGGTTCGCGTTACATCAGAAGTATAATGATCTAGATAATATCCAAAGTCAAGCGTCACTAAATCACCAGTTTCAATTATTTTAGAACTGGCAGTCCCATGTGGCCACGTTGTATGTTCTCCACTAGCTAAAATTGTTTCAAACGATTTATCTTGTGCACCATGTAATTTCATAAAATGGTCTAATTCATTAGCAACATACATTTCAGTTTGACCTGCTGCAATCATATCTAACACATAGCGATAACCTTGACCTGCAAGTTCGCAGCTTTTTTTAATGATTTCTATTTCCTGTTCATCTTTAATTGCACGAATTTCCTCTAATATACCTGCTAGAGGAACAATATCACATTGAGCTAATTCGTCTAACAAATCATATTGCGCATAACTGATGGTATTTTCAAAGGCCATTGCACTTATATTTTTTTGCTTTGCCAATTCACAGGCACTTTGCAAGTAATTACGCGTAATAACAGCTTGCCAATCAGGATTTTGATGGGCTACTTGTTCACTAAAGCGTGCATCTGTAATCAAATACTTGTCGTTTTCAGTCACCAATAATAAACCATCATCACCTGTAAAGCCACTGAGATAATAAATATTAAACGGAGCTGTCACTAAAAAGGCATCAACACTCATTTGTTGCATCTTTTGGCGTAATTTATCAACACGTGTATTACTCATAAAAAGCTCACTTACCTTTCATAAAAAGTTAATTTATTCTATACTAACATAAAATTTAATAATTTAAACTATTAAATATTGGCCAACCGTTTTAATGCTTCGGTTGTAACCTTGGAAACATTGATATTATTTTCTTTAGCCCATTCATTTAACACAACCGGTAACGTAATATTTCTGCGGACTGTTTTGCCATAATCATTAAGCCATCTAGTCATATTAACAGAAATCCACATGATATATTCATCTTTTCTTAATTGCCATTTTGTTGGATCTTGGACTTTTGGATATGTTGTATCAGCAATCATTGTTGCGATTGCATCTTGTGCATGCGTAATTGCCTCAGGTAAAGTTGTCCCATCCGTCACCATCCCCTTAATATTAGGCGAAGTTACACTATAATATTTGCCACTTTCATCATCACATTTTGCAACAATTACCGGATAAACTAAAATTTTTTCTTTCATAAGCTGATTTTAGGCGTAATTAAACCGCTATTCCTTTCATTTTGTTAAATCTACATGAATAAATCCAAAATAGAGTAAAAAAATTATTGCTAACGCTTCAATTTAATTATACCAAAAAGCACCTAGCACTAGTAATTAACTTGTCGTCTTTTTTATGTACTACTGTTATATAATTAGTGAAACATCTTTTATAAAGATATATATAAATTTGCCAAATTTATGTCGATTTAAAACTAAATCTAGCAAAAATGATTTTTTTAAGCAAACAAAAAAGCACAAAGCCTGTCAAATCAAGCTTTGTGCTCCGTAATTATTCAGCGACTGGATAAACAGAAACTTGCTTCTTGTCGCGACCTTTACGTTCAAATTTAACAACGCCAGATACTTTAGCGAACAATGTGTTGTCGCCACCCATACCAACGTTTACACCTGGGTAGATACGAGTACCACGTTGACGGTATAAGATTGAACCGCCTGTAACTGTTTGACCATCAGCACTCTTTGCGCCTAAACGCTTGGAGCGTGAGTCACGACCGTTAGATGTGGAACCGCCCCCCTTTTTGTGAGCGAATAATTGTAAGTTCATCAACATAATCAGTGCACCTCCCGTAGCCTTGATTAATCTTTAATCTGAATAAATTCTTGATAACTGCGCTCAATATCATTTAATCCTAAGACAAAGCTTTGAAGTAACAATTGAGCCTTAAAGTCTGCTAAATCTTGAGCGTCGAGTTCTAGACTCAAATAACCACCATCTACCTCGTCAATTTCAACTTTGGGCTTAACCAAAGCTAACTTTTCCAAGCTATTAACGGTATTAATCGCTAAGACTGAGACCGCTGCACATACAATATCTTGTCCATATGCGCCAGAACCCGCATGTCCTGACAAACAAAAGCCGCTAATTTGAGAACCTTGTCGTCTGATCTGTGCGTGAATCATCTTATGCGCCTACTTTCAAGTAATTAAGCGTTAATTGCATCAATAACAACTTTTGTATATGGTTGACGATGACCTTGCTTTGTATGTGAATGCTTCTTTGGTTTGTACTTGAAAGTAACAACTTTCTTAGCACGACCTTGCTTTTCAACAGTACCTGTAACTGTAGCACCTTCAACAACAGGTGTACCGATAACTGTCTTTTCGCCGCCAACTAAAACAACTTGGTCAAAAGTAACCTTGTCGCCTGCGTTTGCGTTTAACTTTTCAACATAGATAGCTTGACCAGCTTCAACTTTAAGTTGCTTGCCGCCAGTTTTAATGATTGCGTACATTATGTGCACCTCCTTGAGATTATAAACTTAGACTCGCCGTAATGTAGTGGCTCATTTGAGCACTTAAACTTAAAACGTGCGGTTGTAGCTGTGACATGCACAAATACAACATTTGAATCATAACAAATTTTTAGCAAAACGTCAACTATTCTTAACAACTTTTCTTAGTATAGTTTTCTTAGTATAGTGTGCCTTTGCTTTATTTAAGCATATAACCACAATAAATGCTAACAGTGCATACAGTGCGCCACTTGGGCCTAACGGTTTTAAGCCGAAATTTTCGACAACAAAACTTCCTGTTGCTGAACCCAAAGCTATCCCAAAATTAGCAAAAATTGAATTTAAAGACGAAGCCAAAACCAACGCTTGGGGATAATCTTATTCAGCTACTTGTAAAAAATACAGTTGCAACGGTGAATTTAATAAATACATGCTTATTGCTAACAACATGATAACTCCTAGTCCTATCCAGCGATTCATGAAAAAGAACGGCAAAAAGCCTAAGAGCAAAACTTGTGCTAAAAAGACCCATGGCATCTTATTTAAACCACCATTTTGTGCTAAAACACCACTAAATTGATTACTAAACAATGACATTAAGCCATAAACAAATAATAAAGCCGTCAGCCAACTTGTTGGAAAATGCAAACTTTGTGACAAACTCGGACGTAAATACGTATAAAAGGCATATATCCCTCCTAGGTTAAAGAGTGGTAATAACATCCCTAACCAAATTCGCTTATCAGTCAAAAGCACCAATTGCATCTTTAGGCCACCACTCTTAACTTGTTTAACATCATGGGGTAATGCTAGCACAAATAAGATCCATGTAAGAATACTAAGTGCTGTAATCAAATAAAAAGCTTGCCGCCATCCCAAATAAGTACTAATCCGTATCCCAAGTGGCACTCCAAAAACCGAAGCAATGCTAAAACCTGAAAAAATCCACGAAACTAACCAAGCACGTTTAGCCAGTGGTGCAATAAACGTCGCAAATGTTAATGCTACCGAAATGATCACGCCTGAAACTAGAGCTGTGATAATCCATGAAATAATTAAAGTGAGATAATTCCCCGCTAACGCCGTTAACAGATCACCCAAAATTAGCTAGTAAACTTAACATTACTTTAAAAAGGTTAAATCTACCAATATATAACGTAATGAATGGCGTACTAATTGCATAAATTAAGGCAAACATCGTTACTAACAAACCAACATTAGCTACAGAAACTGTAAATTGCTTAGCTAAATCATTTAAAATACCGACAATGATAAATTCGCTAAAGCCTAAGACAAACGCTACCATAATCAAAGTCAAACTTTGAATTTTAAAATTTTTGAACAATACTCTTTCTCCTTAATAAATAAAAATTTATCACTTTATTAATAGCGAAGAAATTTTTACTTGTCAATTCCATAATTTCAAAACCAACTAAAAAGAAGCCCCACGAAATTCGTGTAGACTTCTCTTACATTATACTAATTACTTAACATTTAATTCTTCTAAACAACCAAATACTCTAGTTAAATCAGCAATAATACTTAATTGTAATAAACGATTATTTTTGATAGCTTCGTCATCTGCCATCACCATTGTTTGTTCAAAATATGCACTGATTGGTTCTTTTAAGGAATGTAAAGCTTCATATTTTTGCACAACATTTTGTTTGGCATAGTTAGCTAATACTTCATCAACTGCCTTATTCAAATTGATTTCAGCTTGATTTTCAAACAATGCACCATCAACTTCTTCGCAATCACAAAATTCAGGCGCTTTTTTAGCTAAACGTGTAACACGTGTCAAAGCTTCAATTGTTTCTTTAAAGTCTGCATCTGCTAAATGTTGACTCAAAACTTCACTTGCTTGTTTGCTTTGAACAAATGGATTATCTTTAACCGCTGTTGTTGCGCTAATCACATCATGGCGTAGATTTTCATTGCTTAATAATTGTTCTAAGCGATCAACAATAAAGGCTGCGCGTTCTTCTTGATGTTTAGCTGGATCAATATTTTCATATAATTCAGGCACTTGACTAGCGGCTTGTTCAATTGCACGTTGTAGTAACGTTGTTGAAAGATTCCAGCCTTTATCCAAAGTAATGCGAACTATCCCTAATGCTTGACGACGCAAAGCATATGGATCGTTTGAACCAGTTGGAATCATATCAGCACTAAAGAATGCTTGGATACTATCTAGCTTATCGGCAATCGAAAGCACAGCACCTACATTGGTTTCAGGCAGTTGTCCTTCTGCACTTGTTGGCATATATTCTTCGCGCATTGCAATTGCAACAGCTTTATTTTCATTAGCTAAGTTAGCGTAGATTTCACCCATAATCCCTTGTAATTCGGCAAATTCACCTACCATACCGGTTACTAGGTCAAATTTATAGATTTCAGCAGCTCTAGCTAAATCGGCTAATTCAGCTGAGCTCAAACCTAAATATTCACCTAAAAAGGCACTAATTTTAGCCACCCGTTGCATCTTTTCATAGATTGTTCCAATTTTATCATGGAAAGTAACTTTTTTAAGGCGTTCAACATAGTGTGCAATTGTTTGTTGTTGATCTTCATGATAGAAGAATTTAGCATCTTCTAAGCGCGCCGTTAAAACTTTTTCATTTCCAGCAATTACATTTTCTAGATAATCTTCATTGCCGTTACGCACCGAAATAAAGTTTGGTAGCATTTGACCATTTTGATCGGTAACATAAAAGAAGCGTTGATGATCTTTCATCGAAGTAATTAAAACTTCATCTGGTACTTCTAGATATTTTTCATCAAAACTACCTGCAAAAACAGTCGGATATTCGACTAAGTTGTTAACCTCTTCTAACAAATCTTCATCAATATCGACGTTCCAAGCATTTCGCGCAGCTAAATCCTTGATTTGTGTAACAATTAAATCTTTACGTTCCTTAGCATCAGCGATAACTTTTTGAGGTAATAAACTTTCTGGGTATTCATTAGCATCATTTAAAGTCACTGTTTGACCCAAAAAGCGATGCCCTTGACTAACACGTCCACTAGCCACATTTAAAATGTTAAATTCAACAACTTCGTTATCTAATAACGCAACTAACCAACGTAATGGGCGAACGTATTCAAAATCATAACTTGCCCAACGCATCATCGTTGGAAACTTGATGCTCATGATAACTTCTTTGATTCCTTGCAAAACATCTTTAGCAAGTTGACCAGCGATGAATTTCTTAACGTATACATATTCGACACCTTTAATTTCTTTAAAGAAAAGATCATCAACACTAACCCCTTGACCACGACAAAATCCTTGAGCAGCCTTTGACCAGTTACCAGCGTCATCTAAAGCAATCTTTTTAGCTGGTCCTTTAGCTTCTTCTTCAATATCAGCTTGTTTATCTGCTAAATCAACAATCTTTAAGCCTAAACGCCGTGGAGTTGAGTAAGGTAAAATTTCGCTATAAGCTAAGCGTTGTGCATCTAAAAAAGCTTTGGTTTTTTCAACTAATTGGTTAACACTTGGAGTAACGACATGAGCCGGAATTTCTTCTAAACCAATTTCAAGTAAAAATGTATGACTCATTATTTTTCCTCCTTCAATAATTCTTGACGTAATTTTTCATCTTTAATCAACGGATAGCCTAATTTCTTACGCTCTTCAACAAAAACCTTAGCAACAGATTTGGCCATATTACGAATCCGCGCTAAATAACCAGCCCGTTCAGTCACCGAGACAGCTCCGCGCGCATCTAATAAGTTAAAAGTATGACTACATTTCAAAATATAATCGTAGGCTGGATGTACTAAGCCATTAGCAATTTGTTTTTTAGCTTCTGTTTCATAGGTATCAAACGCTTTAAGTAACATATCTTGGTTACTTTCTTCAAAGGAATATTTTGAATGTTCATATTCTGGTTGCTTGAAGATATCACCATACTTAACGCCATCAGTCCATTCTAAATCAAAAACAGAGTTAACATCTTGAATATATGATGATAATCGTTCTAAACCATAGGTAACTTCAGCTGCAACTGGACGTACTTCTAAGCCACCAACTTGTTGGAAGTAAGTAAACTGTGTAATTTCCATACCATCTAACCAAACTTCCCAGCCAACACCAGCACACCCCATCGATGGGTTTTCCCAGTTATCTTCTACAAACCGAATATCATGTTCTTTAGGATCAATCCCCAAGGCCTTTAAGCTTTCTAAGTATAAATCTTGAATGTTACTTGGTGATGGCTTCATAATAACTTGAAATTGATGATGTTGATATAAACGGTTAGGATTTTCACCATACCGTCCATCAGCAGGACGACGTGATGGTTCAACATAAGCCACATTCCAAGGCTCTGGCCCAATTGCACGTAAAAATGTATATGGGCTCATTGTTCCAGCCCCTTTTTCTGTATCATAAGCTTGCATCAACATACAACCTTGCTTAGCCCAAAATTGTTGCAAAGTCAAAATAATGTCTTGCATTGCTAATTTTTTTGTCATAATTTTTTCCTCCTCAAAAGATTTCCAACCGTAGCGCCACAAAAAAAGTCCCTATGTAACGCCAAACGGTCACATAGGGACGATTTTTAATCGCGGTTCCACCCTACTTCTAGTCTCAACTAGCAGCTTCATTAAATGAGACTCAAAAAACGCCAATCGTTTCAAGACAATGTCTGCTTTCACCCTTCAGACTCGCTGTAATCGCCTAAAGAAACAACCTTTTTTCATCAACGTCTCTATTATTTTTTCAGATAAAGTTAGAATAGTCCAAAAAACGCTATTTGTCAACATCTATCCTTTCATTATCTGATACTAAAAAATAATTGATATCTTTTAATTGTCTAATAAAATCTTTAGCCTTAACGTAAACACCAACTTGATCTTGATAAATACGATCAATTGTTGCTTGTAATCTATCTTTAGTCTCTTTTTTAACATTGATTGAGCTTAAACGCTCTAAATCTACCACAGATAACAAGCGCAAATAATAAATCGTTCTTGGATCTAAACGAAGCCTATTTTTGTCTAAATACCAATGTTTTTGACATAATAATCCACCATAATTTTCAGAAAAATCAAAAGCCAACTTGGTATTTTGACAAATCACACAGCTTTCAAGATGTGGCCTAACACCAAAACATTCTAATAATTGAATTTCAATAATATTAGTAATAATTTGTGCATCAAAACCCTCGTCAATCAACTCAACTGCTTTTTGAAATTTCGCACACCATAATAAAGCATTAGCAACGTCTTCTTTTAAAGCTATTTTGCCTAGACTTAAAATATATGAAGCATAAGCATTTAATTCAATATCTTGACAAATATTTTGATACTGTCTAACCTCTCGAGCTGTATCGATAAAAGAAAGTCCATCATCATTAATACTACCAACATAACTACCGTGACTAAAAGGCAAAATTGCAGCAGCAAGCCTAAAGCCTCTTTTTTTAGCACCACGAATAAAAAAGGTTTTAAAGCCATAACGATCGGTCAAGATTTCGACTAACATGTCGCGCTCACGATAATTTCTTCTAGAAACAACTATCCCGTTAAATTCTACACCTTGTTGTAACAAAATCACTTGCCTCCTTAAATAAAAAGGCAAGATCAACTCGATCTAGCCTTTTTCATTAATAATCGTCTTGCCGATATCCAAATGCCTGTAAATCTGCTTTTTTATCCTTCCATTTAGGTTGAACTTTTACCCAAAGTTCTAGATAAATCTTATCACCAAGCATCTTTTCAATATCTTTGCGCGCTAAAGTCCCGATTTTACGCAACATTTGCCCGCCTTTACCGATAATAATTCCTTTTTGACTCTTGCGTTCTACAATAATGGTAGCTTGTACATGCACTTTTTGTTCGTCTTCACGATAAATTCTTTCTACTACAACGGCTACTGAATGTGGAACTTCTTCTCGTGTCAATTGTAAAACTTTTTCACGAATCAATTCCCCCGCTATAAAGCGTTCTGGATGATCGGTAATCTGATCTTCTGGATAAAATTGCGGTCCTTGTGGTAAATCCTTAATCAAATTAGCAACTAATTCATCGACATTGTTTCCTTGCAGTGCTGATATAGGATAGATTTCTTTATAATCTAAGGTATCTTTATAGTCATCTACTAATGGTAGCAAATCATTAGGATGAACCTGATCAATTTTATTAATCACTAAATAAATTGGTTTATTGATATTTTTTAAACGTTCGATGATAAAATCATCTCCACGTCCACGCTTTTGTGTAGCATTAACCATAAACAAGATTGCGTCAACTTCATTTAAAGTTGATAAAGCAGATTCTACCATAAAATCACCTAAGCGACTTTGGGGCTTGTGAATCCCTGGTGTATCAATAAAGACAATCTGCGCATCCTTTGTTGTATAAATCCCTTGAATTTTATTGCGCGTCGTTTGTGCTTTGTCACTCATAATCGCAATCTTTTGACCGATAACTTTATTTAAAAATGTCGATTTTCCGACGTTAGGACGACCTAAAATCGCCACAAACCCCGAACGAAATTCATTACTCACTTTAAAACCCTTTCTTAATTCAAAACAAAATTCCCCATAATTTAGGAACAAAAATAATTCCAGCAACAATTAGTGCAAAAAAAGCAGATAACAATACTGCACCAGCTGCCATATCTTTAGCTTTCTTCGCTAACGGCCGCCGTTCATAGCAAGTTGCCAAATCAACTACATTTTCAATCGCTGTATTCCAAACTTCACTAATTAAAACAGCAAATGATGCTAGCAAAAGCCATAACCATTCCATCATTGAAACTTGCAACCATATTCCCATAATTACGACCAAGATTAGAGAAAAGACGTCAAATCTAAAATTGCGTTCATCTTTAAACACAGCGACTATTCCATCCCATGCATGGCGCAACGATTCACAGAATGTTTGATTCTTCCAAATCAATCTGGCTTTTTTTTCTTTATCTTTTAAGTCCATATGCATCCAAAATTTCACGTTGCAAACCAAACATCTCTGCTTCGTCTGCATCATTCATATGGTCGTATCCATTTAAATGTAAAAAACCATGAACTACCAAAAAGCCTAATTCACGTTGAGGCGAATGTCCCAGATATTTTGCTTGTTCAATAACTTTGTCAACTGAAACCATGATATCACCAATATTTCTTGGCAAATCAAACTCATCATCTGGAAGAATAATTGGTACTTCAGTTGGATCGTTTTCCTCAATCGCAAAACTGATTACATCAGTGGGTTTATCTACCCCACGATACTGCTTATTAATTTGATGAATCGCTTCATTATCCATCAATGTCACTGACATTTCTGTATCTTTTGGTAATTTTAGGTAATCGCCAGCATAATTCAAAACATCTTCGATTAATTTTATCCATTCAGGTGAAACTTGTTTAGTTTCATCAAAAATTGCTAATTCCATTATGCTTCCTCTTTTTCTTCTTTAAATTCTTGTCCCACATTTGCATAAGCATCAATAATTTGTGCAACCACGGGATGCCGAACAACATCAGCTGCATCAAAAGTTACAAATTCAATGTTAGCCAAGCCTTGTAAAATTCTTTGTGCATCAACTAGTCCACTTTGTTTATGCCCTTTAGGTAAATCAATTTGTGTCTTATCGCCATTAATAATCATCTTTGATCCAAATCCTAAACGAGTCAAAAACATCTTCATTTGCGCCCTAGTGGTGTTTTGTGCTTCGTCTAAAATTACAAACGCATTATCTAATGTTCGCCCACGCATATATGCCAAAGGAGCTATTTCAATAATTCCACGTTCAATCAAACGTTCTGTATGTTCTGCACCTAAAATAGCGTGCAAAGCATCATACACTGGACGTAAGTAGGGATCGACTTTTTCTTTCAAATCACCGGGTAAAAAACCTAGTGACTCGCCTGCTTCAACTGCTGGTCTCGTCAAAATCAAGCGCTCAACTTCTTTTCTTTTTAAAGCAGCTACCGCCATCACAACCGCTAAGAAGGTTTTTCCAGTCCCAGCCGGACCAATCCCAAAAACTAAATCATTATTACGTACTGCTTGAACATATTGCCTTTGACCATAATTTTTGACTCGAATCGCACGGCCACGATAATCTTTTAACAAAGTAGTCGTATATAAATCTTGAAAATACTCTAACGTTCCTCTTTGAGCCATTTTTAAGGCCGAAACAAAATCCGTACTGCCTAATCGAATACCTTGTTGTAAAAGATTGGTTAACTCATTTAAAATTTCACGCGTTAAAATAACGTCATCTTCTTTTCCTGAAATCTTAACAATCTCTGAACCTGGTTTAATGACAACATTTTGGCCCTCTTCTAATAATTTTAAATATTTATCATTAACACCAAACAAAGCAACTTCTAAGTTTGGATCGGGCAAATAAAATTCTTTTTCAATTACTTGTTGATTTGACAAAAGATCAAGACTCCTTTAGTTGCATTTCATATTGTTAATATATCATATAATCAAGGTTTTAACTAGTCTTGCGTAATTATCTTTTCTGCACATAAAAAAGAGCCTTGGATATCCAAGGCTCTTTTTATTGTCTAGCTTAATAGCTCTTTGACGATTTGATTAACCAATTTACCATCGGCTTTACCTTTGAGTTTTGGCATCAAAACGCCCATCACTTTACCAAAATCAGCTTTTGAAGTCGCACCTACTTCTTGAATCGTTTCTTCAACTACGGTCTTCACTTCATCTGCACTCAATTGCTTTGGTAAGTAACTTTCAACGACTTTAATTTCGGCTTCTAACTTAGCAACCGAATCGCTCCGATTGGCAGTTTTGAATTCTTCCAAAGAATCCTTGCGTTGTTTTAACTCACGAGCCAACACACTAACTTCTTCATCAGCAGTTAAATCATGTCCTACATTAATTTGCTCGTTTGTTACGGCAGCTTTTAACATTCGAATGGTCCCTAAGGTTTCTTTATCCTTAGCTTTCATCGCAGCCACCATATCTTTTTGTAATGATGCTAATAAACTCATCACATTTGCCTCCCTCTAGAAACTAGAAACGACGCTTATTTTTACGCTTTCTTGCTGCTTCGGATTTTTTCTTACGTTTTACACTTGGCTTCTCGTAAAATTCACGTTTCCGATATTCTTGCAAAGTACCTGTTTTTGAAACGGAACGTTTGAAGCGACGAAGAGCGTCATCAAGAGATTCGTTTTTACGAACGACTGTTTTTGACATGGTGATTTCCCTCCCTCCGAGCTAAAAATGTAACCGTCTTAAATTGTATTAAACTAACAAAACTCAACAGTTCTTTTCCATTATAACTAATGGTAAATACAACGTCAATAAAACTTTAATAAATTACGCAAATTATTTTTAGTCTTCTCTAAAACTCCATTAGTTCTTTAATAAACTTTAAATCTGTTTGAGAAGAAATGTGAAAACGGATATAATCTAATTATAGTACTTTATGAAAGAAGGTTTTTTTATGTCAGAAAAAACGCCAACTAAAGTCCCTTTGTTCATCATCTCTGATTCACTTGGTGAAACTGGTTTTAATCTTGTACAAGCAGCCATGGTCCAATTTCCTGATGCTACTTTTAATATTAAACGTTTCCCTCTTACACGTACGACTTCATTGCTTGATGGTATTTTAGAACAGGCTAAACGTGAACAAGCATTTGTTGTTTATAGTTTAGTTGTAGACAAACTAGCAGATTACGTTGCTAATTTTTGTCAAGAAAACAACCTAGATTCTTATGATATTATTTCAGACTTAATCACTAAATTTTCTAAACGTACCAAATGTGAACCTCTACATCAAGCGGGTATGAATCATAATACCGATAAGGAATATTTCAATCGGATTGAAGCCATTGAGTTTGCTGTAACTTATGATGACGGTAAAGACCCTGCTGGTTTTTTGAAAGCCGATATCGTTTTATTAGGTGTATCACGCACATCTAAGACGCCTCTTTCATTATACCTAGCTAATCGCGGTTATAAAGTTGCTAATTTGCCACTTGTTCCTAAAACCAAAATTCCCGAAGAAATCTATCAAGTCGATCCTAAAAAAATAATTGGCTTAACAAACGATGTTTCTGTCTTAAATGATATTCGCAAAAATAGAATGATTTCTTATGGTCTTGATCCAGATACCGTTTATTCAAACGTTGATAACATCAAAGCAGAACTTAACTTTGCAGATGAACTTTATAAAAAACTAGGATGCCTATCAATTAACGTTGCACATAAATCAATTGAAGAAACTGCAACCTTAATTATGGAAAGTTTAGCAAATTAAAAAAATAAGCACACACCTGAAAAACCAGGTCCGTGCTTATTTTTTATTTATAGTTTACCTTTATTTTGATAAATTTTATCCAATAAATTTGCATCAAATTGTTCAGCTTTAAACATCGCAATTTCATATGCATATGGTGCGTACTTATCGTTTTTATCTGGTCCAACATATGGAGTTTCCATAATCTTAGGAACATCTTTTAACTGCGGATGATGAACTACTTTATTTAATGCTTCAAAACCAATTGTTCCAAAGCCAATATTTTCATGCCGATCTTTATGACTACCCTGAGGATTTTTAGAATCATTGACATGTACAACTTTTAAATTTTGCAATCCTATTATATGATCGAATTCATTTAAAACTCCATCAAAGTCTTCTTTAACATTATAGCCAGCATCATTAATGTGACAAGTATCCAAAGTTACCGATAATTTGTCGTTAAATGTCACAAGTTCAAACATCTTTGCAATTTCTTCAAAGGTTCTCCCGACTTCAGTGCCTTTACCTGCCATCGTTTCAATCGCAATCTGTAAATCTTGTTGTTGCGTCAGCACTTCATTTAATCCTTTGGCAATACTCTTAATAGCTGCATCACTGCCAACTCCAACATGAGCACCTGGATGAAGCGTCATTTGTTTTGCTCCTAAAGCTTGCGCACGCATTACTTCTGCTTGCAAAAATTCTACTGCAAAGCCAAAATTTTCAGGCTTAACGGTATTACCTAAATTAATGATATACGGCGCATGAACCACAATGTTGCTCAATCCTTTTTCTTGCATATATTTTTGGCCGGCTTCAATATTCATTTCAGAAATATCTTTACGTCGCGTATTTTGTGGTGCTCCCGTATAAATCATAAATGTACTTGCATGATAACTAGCAGCTTCTTTAGCTGCCCCTAATAACATCTCTTTGCCACTCATACTTACGTGTGAACCTAATAGCATTTCTCATTCCTCCTCATAATAGATAAAATAATTTATAACTCACCTTATTTAATAAACGTAAATAAATATTTTGTTTATCTTTAGTCTTAAGATACTTATTTTTACGCCAATCCGGAAACCAACTATGCACATTTTGCCATATTTTTGTTAATAATTGTTGCTTGAGTTTTTTATCTTTGAGTTTTAATACCTTACGCAACAAAACATTTCCTAGTAGATTGCGACTAAAACGATACTCAAGTTCAGCAAAATATTGCTTTAAACAGCCCTTATTTTGGTAAAAATCGATTATTTCTTGATAAATCCAAAAAATATCTGCGATACGTTTAGTTTCACTATAAGAAATTGAATTTCCCCGTTGCACATAGTGAACTTCACAAGCTTCATCTATAGCAACATCATCAATACTATCCAAAAAAGTCACCAACTTAAAGAAAAAAGCTTGGTCTTCATAAAGCTTTCCTTTAGGAAACAATACTTGACTTTCTTTAAGCCAACTAGTCAAATACATCTTGTTCCAAGCAACAACACGTCCATTAACTAAATAATCATTTAAACTACAATAACTTTTTCGTATATCAGTGCGTATTTTATCTGGATACTCCCATAAAAAATTACATTCGACAATCTTTTTTTGCCCATCTGCACTCATCAAGACCATACGTTCTAACATATTTTCTTCAACATAATCGTCTGAATCAATAAATAAAACATAATCGCCTGTCACATATTGTAACCCATAATTACGTGCATCAGACAAACCACCATTTTCTTTATGGTAGTACTTAATTTTAGCAGGATTTTTTTGACTAAAATCCTGACAAATTTCACCACAACGATCACTACTACCGTCGTCTACTAAGATCAATTCATAGTTTGGATAAGTCTGTTTAAGCAAGGTAGTTAAACATTTTTCCAGATATGCTTCAACATTATAAATTGCTACGACTATGCTGACTTTGATAGCTGACATTTTTTCCTCCTTGTCATGTTATGGTTGCGGTTCATAAAAGCGCCCCATAATGTGTACGTTATCTGCAATACTTACAAAAGCATGTGGATCGGATTCTTCCATGGCCTTACGTAATTCTGGTTGTTCATAACGTGAAATAACCGTAAATAAAATAGTCTTTGTATCATGCTTATACGCACCTTCTGCACCATGAACTATCGTAATTCCTCTACGCATACGATTTTGAATGCATTCAACCACGCAGTTGGGTTTGCTAGTGACAATCATCACTTGCATTTTTTGTTGTCTTGTATAAACCATATCCATAACCTTAGCATTAACAAATAAACCCAAAGCTGAATAAAACGCATATGGCCAACCATAAACAAAACCAGCAGCAAGTACAATAAAAGCATTAAAGATAATATTGATTGTTCCTATACTTTTCCCCGTGTGTTTACGAATAGTTAAGCCTAAAATATCCAAACCACCAGTTGAGATACCATTTTTAAGTGCCAATCCCGTTCCCCATCCATTAATTGCAGCTCCAAAAATAGCACAAATAATTGGATCATGTGTCAAAGTCACTGGTTGAATAATTTTAATCATTATACTTGAACAAATAACCGCTAAAAATGTAAAAATTGTAAAGCGATGTCCAATTTGAAACCATGCCAAAATAAACAAAGGTACATTTAATGCAAAAAGTAAAAACGCCGTTGATAAAGGTAGATTAGTTTCTTTTAACAATGTCGTTAATAGCTGGGCTAAGCCAGTAATTCCTGATGAGTAGATATGTCCTGGTGTCCAAAAAAAGTTCATCGCAACTGACACAATAATCCCATAAATAAAGGCCGTGGAAGCACGCGCAATATAAATATGACGCTTCCAAATACTTTGTAACTCATCCATCTGCTCAATTCATCTCCAATTTAGTTCCAATATTTCTCTTTAAACGCTTGACGTCCCTGAGCTTCTTCAAAAGCATAGCGCACTTGATCTTTTTTATAGAAATCTTGATGATATTCTTCTGCTTCATAAAAAGCTGTAGCCGGTTCAATTTGCGTCACGATTGGTTTTTTAAAACGCCCACTAGCTTGTAAATTTTGTTTAGATTTTAAAGCTATTTGCTGTTGAACTTCATCTTTAACAAAAATCACTGGGCGATAGCTACTACCACGGTCTTGAAATTGTCCCATAGCATCCGTTGGATCAGTTTGTTGCCAATATATCTCTACTAAACGTTCATAACTAATAATTGTAGGATCAAAGACAATTTTGACTGCTTCTGTGTGGCCCGTTTGACCATTCTTTACTTCCTCATAAGTTGGATTAGGAACACTGCCTCCGGTATATCCAGAGCGAACCGAAATAATTCCGGGTTGTTGGTCAAAGGGTTCCACCATACACCAAAAGCATCCACCTGCAAAAATAGCCGTATCTTGTTTTTTCATACGTTTCTCTCCCCCATAAATTACTGTATACAATTTACGAAATTGCGATATACAATTTAATAAACTTCTAGTTCTGATTTAGTATACCCTATTTCACAGAAAAAAGGCTGGTAAACCCAACCTTTTTTAATTAGTCTTGTGCATTTATTTTAGCATCTGCCGGTATTTCTGTTTGCAAGTACAATTCATCTAATTGCTTATCCGAAACAAAACTTGGTGCATTAGTCAATGGTTCAGAAGCTTTAGAATTCTTTGGAAAGGCAATTACTTCACGAATATTTTCCTTACCCGCTAATAACATTGCAAAGCGATCTAAACCTAAAGCCAAACCGCCATGTGGTGGGAAACCGTAGTCTAAAGCATCTAAGAACCAGCCAAATTGTTCTTTAGCACTTTGTTCACTAAAACCTAAAGCCGCAAACATATTTTCTTGTACTTCTCTTTGATGAATACGAATAGAACCTCCGCCTAATTCATACCCATTCAATACAATATCGTAACTTTGAGCATGACATTCATGTGGGTTTGTCTTGAGTAATTCTAAGTCTTCTTCATTTGGCATCGTAAATGGATGATGCGCTGCAATATAACGGCCAAAGTCTTCACTATATTCAAATAATGGCCAATCTACGACCCATACAAAAGCAAATTGATTTTCGTCAATTAAACCTAATTCTTTGGCAATGTTCACACGCAAGTAACCTAAGCTATCAGCTACAACGCTTGCTTTATCAGCGACAAATAAAATTAAATCACCAACATTTGCTTGAGTAGCTTGCATGATTTCAGTAGTTTTATCAACAAAGAATTTAGCAATAGGTCCTTGTAAGCCTTCGTTTGTAACCTTAACCCAAGCTAATCCTTTAGCACCAAAACGTTTAATATAGTCTTGTTTTTGTTCGATTTGTTTACGTGAGTACTTATCTGCACCACCTGGGACTGCAATTGCTTTGACTTGGCCTCCGTTTTCAAGTGTTGTATCAAACACCTTAAAGCCTGAATTAGCCACAACTTCAGCCATATTCTTTAGTTCCATTCCAAATCGAATATCTGGCTTATCAGAACCAAAGCGATCCATCGCTTCATTCCAAGAAATCTGTTGAATTGGTGTTTTCAACTCAATTCCCAAAGTATTTTTCATAATTGCTTTGAGCAAACCTTCTGTCAATTCTTGAATTTCAGTTGCTGTCATAAATGACATTTCCATGTCAATTTGAGTAAATTCTGGTTGACGATCACCACGTAAATCTTCATCTCTAAAACAACGAGCAATTTGATAATAACGATCAAATCCAGCATTCATTAACAATTGTTTAAATAACTGTGGTGATTGTGGCAAAGCATAAAAATGTCCTGGATAAACACGTGAAGGCACCAAATAATCACGTGCACCTTCTGGAGTTGATTTTGTCAAATATGGTGTTTCAATGTCGATAAAGTCATTTTGATCTAAATAACTGTGTACTGTTTGTGTAATTCGGTTTCGAATCTTTAATGCACGTTGCATTTCAGGACGACGTAAATCCAAATAACGATACTTCAAGCGCAAATCATCGGATACATTGATGTCATCTTCAATATAAAACGGCGGAGTCTTAGCTTTGTTTAAGACATTGACTTGCTTGACTTCCACTTCAACTTTACCAGTTTTCATATTAGGATTGATGGCTTTTTCTCCTCTGGCAACTACCTTACCTTGGACTTCAATAACAAATTCATTTCTTAAAGTATCTGCAATTTCTAATGCTTCAGGCCCAAATTCTTGGCTAAAAACTAATTGAACAATTCCTTCACGATCACGTAAATCAATAAAAATTAAATTTCCTAAATCACGCCGTTTTTGAACCCATCCATTCAAGATAACTTCTTGACCTAAAAAGCTCTCATCAACTAAACCTGCATATGTTGTTCGTTTCACTATTTAAAACTCCTCTCTTAATCCTTTAAAATTTTCGCAAAATCAGCATACACATCAGCTAAGTTTACACTGTGTTCTTCACCGTTTTGCATATCTTTTAAATTAATTTTGCCAGTTTCTAACTCACTTTCACCAAGAGTCAATGTATACCGCGCTTTTAATTTATCCGCAGTCTTAAATTGTGCTTTAATTTTGCGTTCAAGATAATCTTTTTCTGCTACAAAACCTTGTTTACGCAAACTTTGCACTAATTTAAACGTTTCGGTTTGTGTTTGCTCTCCGATGCTAACAACGTAAACATCTAATGGATTAGCTAATTCTAAATTTTCTAGCAATAATAATAGCCGTTCGACACCTATCCCAAATCCAATCCCTGGCATTTCTGGGCCTCCAAGTTGTTCGACTAAACCACTGTAACGTCCACCACCACAAATAGTTGTCCATTTATTATCGAAAACTTGATCATTACTCATAATTTCAAAAATTGTGTGATTATAATAATCCAAACCACGAACCATATTGCTATCAATTTCATATGAAATCTCTAAGGCATCCAACAAGCTTTTTACGTTTGCAAAATATTCTTTAGCCTTAGGTGTTAAATAATCTAAAATTGATGGAGCGTTAGCAATAATAGCTTGATCACATTCTTCTTTACTATCCAAAATCCGTAATGGATTTTTCTCAAGTCGTTGTTTTGAATCATTAGATAATTGATCTGCAAGTGGGGTCAAGTAATCAATTAACGCTTGACGATACGCTTGTCGTGATTCATTATCTCCTAAAGTATTTAAAGCTAATTTAATATTTTTAATTCCTAACTGAGCAAGTAATTCAAGCGCCATTGAGATCACTTCAGCATCCAAAGCTGGATTTTCACATCCAAACGCTTCGATTCCAATTTGATGAAATTCACGCAAGCGTCCTGCTTGTGGACGCTCATAACGAAACATAGGACCCATATAATATAATTTACATGGTTTATTTACTTCTGGTGCAAATAACTTATTTTCAACAAAAGCACGAACTACTCCAGCAGTTCCTTCAGGTCTTAGAGTAATATGACGATCACCTTTATCATAAAAATCGTACATTTCTTTTGTAACAATATCAGATGTTTCACCTGATGTTCTTGAAAAAACATCAAAATTTTCAAAAATTGGAGTTCTAATTTCTTGATAACAATACTTCGCAAATAATTGACGCGCATTATCTTCAACAAATTGCCATTTACTTGATTGATTAGGCAAGATGTCAGCAGTTCCTTTCGGACGTTGATACTTCATTTGAATTTCTCCTTGTCTACCGGGAATAAAAAACACCCTTGCCAAGCTTCATTAGCTCAACAAGGGCGCAAAAAGCACGGTGCCACCTTGATTTTAACTCTTCTTGGATAACGTAACTAACGGCAAAACGCACCTAGAAAGTGTCTTCCAATTCGTAAAAAAGAGATGAGACTCGCAGCTAAAATCTCACTTTCTGGGCACTTTTTTACGCTGTACTTTTCTTTCATTTCCGGTCTTATTATTTCTTACAAGTATACAAATTATCATTAATTAGGTCAAGCGTTATTGCGCTTTGCATCATATTTTTTAAGAAATAATCCAGTTTTTACTATGTTTTTGCAAACTAATCTTTGTTATAATGAAAATAATTGAATCATTATTGGAGTTGAAAATATGCAAAGACGTTCACAAAAAACTCACTTTGCTTATCATAAACATGTTTTATTTTGTTTAATCTTTATCTTGATTGGAATTTTTATTTATCGTACAACAACATATTTTAAACAAGTTGAAATTCAAAGCAACTACGCTACATTATTTAACAAACCAGATATTGAATCCAAAGAATTAGCCGATCTTCCAAAAGGAACACGCTTGACTGTTCTTCGCTCTAAGTATCATTGGTATTATGTTAAAACACAAAATAAACAGTTTGGTTGGATTGCAGATTGGATATTACCTCAACAATACAAACGTACAATCACTAATCTAGCCGATGCAACAATTGTGATTGATGCAGGTCATGGTGGTAACGATGTTGGTGCGCTTTCTAATAGTGGAAAATACGAAAAAAAATATACACTACGTTATTCCATGGCCTTAGCTCAAAAGTTAGAAAGATTAGGAGCTAAAGTCTATCTTACACGTGACGATGATAGTTATGTTGGTTTAGGAACGCGCCCTGCTTTAGCTGAAAAAGTACATGCCGATGCTTTTATTAGTTTTCACTTTGACTCAGCTCCAGTAGCAAACTCAGCTACTGGTTTTACCACCTATTATTATCATAAAAACAATGGTTCTTACGCACTGGCCAAAGCGATTAACTCTTCTTTTTCTAAACTATATTTAGATAATCGTGGTATCGAATTTGGCAATTTTTTAGTCATTCGCGAAAATAGCGTTCCTAGTGTTTTACTTGAAATGGGTTATATTAACTCTAATCGTGATTTTTTTGAAATTTCTGATTCTGCGTATCAAAATCAAGTTATTACAGATGTCACATCTGGCTTAATAAAATATTTCAAAAATCAAGATACCCAACAATAAAAAGGCCTTGAAATGAACATTTTCTTCATTTCAAGGCCTTTTTTAATCTAATAGCTCATTTAAGTTTTTAATCTTGCGTTCGCACATAAAATCCACTTGCAACAAATCATCATAATCAAATAAAATGCCTGCAATTTGAGCATTATGTCCTGCTAAAACGTCTAATTTTCGGTCACCTACCATTACAGCTTTAGAACGATCAACCTCATTTTTATCTAATAAATAATTGAGTGATTCTGGATTAGGTTTACGCGCAAAATGATTTTGAGCAGTTACAAAATCTGTAAATAATGTAAATAAACCATCACGTTGTAGCAATTTTAGCGCACTTTGATCGCGATGAGTCAATAAAAAGTTACGTCCACCACCAGCAACAATCTGCCGACAAACTTCTTTAGTTTCCGCAAATGGTTGCATACTCAACAAAATATTTTGCTCAATTACTTGATATCTTTTTCGTAGTTGTGACTTAGAAAAACTTAACTGCGGATTTTTCTTTAAATAATAATCAAAAGTTTCACCTAATGATTTTTGACGCATCATCTGATAAGCTTGCTTTTTATCAACTACAACACCTACTTGCTCTAGTGTTTTAACAAAAGCTTTTGTCATTTGCGGATAAGTATTATATAAAGTTCCATCAAAATCCCAAAAATAATCTGTATATTTCATTTGTAATCTTTCTTTCTAATCCAGTCGACTGCTAAATTCATCGCAATTCGACAAGCATTGGTTTTATCTAAACTATGTTTAACCACAAAGTCATGAATAATTCCTTGAATTCTAACTTGAGCCACTTCTACTCCTGCATCACGCATCTTACGCCCTAAAGCTTCACCTTCATCTCTGACAACATCTGCTTCAGCTGTAATTAACAAGGTCTTAGGTAAAGTTGCTAAATCTTGCTTTGACCATAATAGCGGCGAAAAAAGCGGATCAGTCGACGCATTTGCTCCCAAATACTGCTCCCATGCCCATTTCATCTGTTCGCGGCTCAAATCATAACCACCAGCAAAACTATGATAAGAACTCGTATCAAAGTTGGCATTTACAACTGGTGTAAATAAAACTAATTTATATATTTTAGCATCTTTATGTTTTACAGCTAAAGAAACAGCTATACTAGCTCCAACATCGTCTCCAACCAATATTAATCGATTTAAATCTAAGGGGTATTTAAGTGCGAGCTTTTCTAAAGCTAAAAAACCTTCTTGACTCTGTAAAAATTGTACAGGTGCTTTTTGCTCTGGCGCTAAAGCATATTCGACAAAAACCAAACAAACATTCGCACGCATCGTTAATTCAGATATCAATTTATGATAAGTCTGGGCATCTCCACGCATAAATTGTCCACCATGAATGTAATAAACTACTGGTAAACGTTGGCTTAAATTATGCCCTTTAGGAAAGAAAAGCTTTACTCCAAATGCTGGGAGATTTGGGGCAACAATCTTTTCACAATACATGTCAACTTCATGCAAATATACTTGTTTTTCTTGCTCTAAAGCAAATCTTTGACGCCAAACCTCAATTCCAATTGAAGTGGGGAGAAAAGGATGTTGTTGTTCACAAATCATTTTAGCTGCATTTTCTAATGAAATCATCTACTCTTATCCTCACTTATTAGCAGTATCATAAATAATTGTTACGGGTCCATCATTTACTAATTGAACCTGCATATCTGCACCAAATTTGCCAGTTTGCACAACAAAGCCTAAATCACTAAGCTTTTGATTGAATACTTGATAATTTTGATCTGCTAACTGTGGATCTTGCGCTTGAGTAAAACTTGGCCGATTTCCTTTTTTGGTTTCTGCATACAATGTAAATTGAGAAATCGATAAAATTTGACCTCCAACTTGAGCTAGACTCAAGTTTAATTTACCTTCTTCATCGCTAAAAATACGTAAATTTGCAATTTTTCGAACACAATATTCTATTTCTTTTAGGCCATCACCATCGCAAAAACCAACTAACAAAACGTAGCCATGAGAAATCTGACCAATAATTTGGCCATTAACCGTGACACTTGCTTGTTTTGTGCGCTGTAAAACAACTTTCATCTATACTCTCCTCTAATGAATTGTTCGTTTAACCACATAAACATCTGGAATTTTTTTTAAATTATCAATCAATCTTTGTAAATGAATATTATCTTTAATGCTTACAGTTACTTCGATTGTCGCCATCTTGTTATTATCAACTCGTCCCATTACAGAACTCAAATTCTTTGTTGTATTGTTAATCGTTTGTAAAACATCATTTAACATTCCGGAACGATTGTATCCTTGAATTTCTAAATCGGCATTATACATTGTATGAACTTCTGGAATAAGGTTCCATGAAACATCAATTAAGCGCCCTTCTTGAGCAGCATTTTTAATATTAGGACAATCAACTCGATGGACTGATACTCCACGACCTTTGGTAATATAACCAACAATCTCATCTCCAGGAATTGGATTACAGCAATGGCTCAAACGTACCAACATATTATCTATTCCTGCAATCAAAATACTTTCATCGCTTTTATGCTTTTGTGTGGTCTTATTCCCAAGTTCTTGATGTTCTTCTAGTAATGCTTTTTCCTGGCGTTGCTTACGTTCGTTTTCTTGTTGTTCACGAATATCTTGCGTCAAAATATTAACAACACCAACCGGTTGCACCTCACCAAATCCAATCGCAGCATATAAATCATCAATATTTGTCAAACGTTTCTTTTCTAAAGTTCGCTTGATATTCTTATCTGTTAAGGCTTCATGTGCATCATAGCCTTCTTCTTGTAGGCTATTTAACAAGATTTCTTTGCCTCTTTCAATATTTTGCAGACGATCTTGTTGTTTAAAGAAACGTTTAATTTTATTGCGTGCTTTATTTGTGTGTACTAAATCTAGCCAATCACGACTTGGACCAGCTGAATTTTGCGAAGTCATGATATCAACAATATCACCAGTCTTAACTTGGTAATCTAGTGGCACAATCTTACCATTAACCTTTGCTCCAGTCGTATGATTTCCAATTTCAGTATGAATTGAATATGCCATATCGAGTGGACCAGCACCTTTAGGTAACTCGTATACATCTCCTTTAGGTGTAAAAACATATACTCGGTCACTAAATAAATCGCCTTTAACACTTTCCATAAAATCGTTGGCATCTGTAGCTTCATTTTGTAATTCAATAATTTCTTTAAATAAGTTTAACTTGTCACCAGTTGTTGTTTGCTTAATGCCATCAGTCTTACCTTCTTTATAAGCCCAGTGAGCTGCAATCCCATATTCTGCAACGCGATGCATTTCCTCTGTTCGAATTTGAACCTCAAAAGTTTTTCCATTAGGTCCAAGAACGGTAGTGTGCAAGGATTGATACATATTAGCCTTAGGCATTGCAATATAATCTTTAAAACGTCCTGGCATTGGTGTCCATCTTGTATGAATCGCCCCTAAGACTGCATAACAGTCCTTAATAGAATCAACAATCACACGCACAGCTAATAAGTCATAAATCTGACTAAATTGCTTATGTTGATCACGCATTTTACGATAGATAGAATAAATATGCTTAGGACGTCCATAAATTTCACAAGCTAGGTTCAAATCTTTGATAGCATCTTTAATTTGTACAATTACTTCATCTATATACTGTAAACGCTCTGTACGCTTAGAATTCATTAAGTGTACAATACGATAATATTGTTGTGGATTTAAATAACGCAAAGAAGTATCTTCTAACTCCCATTTAACTGTACTAATCCCTAAGCGATCAGCTAACGGTGCATAAATTTCTAATGTTTCATTGGCAATACGTCGCTGTTTATCTGGACGCAAATGACTCAGTGTGCGCATATTATGCAAACGATCAGCTAATTTAACAATAATCACACGTAAATCCTTTGACATTGCTAATAATAACTTACGATGGTTTTCGGCTAATTGCTCTTGATGAGATTTATATTGAATTTTACTTAACTTAGTAACTCCATCAACAATCACTTCAACATCTTTGCCAAAAAGCTCACCTAAATCAGCTAAAATTACCAAAGTATCTTCAACAACATCATGCAAAAAGCCCGCACTAACTGTAGCAGGATCCATCTTTAATTGCGCTAAAATTCCAGCCACTTGGATTGGATGAATAATATATGGCTCACCAGATTTTCTGAATTGTTCACGATGAACGTATGTTGCAAAATCACAAGCCTTCTTCACAAAAGCAACATGATCTTCATTCATATATTTTCTACACATATCTAAGACATCTTGTGCACTCCAGACCGTCTCTTTTTCCATTTTTTCTCACTCTCATTCCATTAATGTAACTTTTTGCCAAATGTCTAAAATTAAAAAGCACGCTGATATCTCAAATCAAACGTGCCTACAACAAAACTAATCTTTTGTAATTCCATAAGAAAGATACGTTAAACACAAATATACTAGTGCAAAATACCTTGCATAGCCATCAAAAAAGTAGCGGTAAGCAATGAAATATACGATTGGAAACAGCAATAAAAAGATCCACATATGTTGCTGTTTACCTGCATATAATCCGACAATGACTGAATAAAATACATTTATTCCAAACAAGATACAACCTATCTTTATAGTATCATCAATCTGCAAAGTAACAAAAATAATTGGTACTACAAACGCAAATAAAGCGGCAAAGGCCAAATACCATATTGTTTTTAATGATAGTAGTTCCTTTTTTAGCATACACAACCTCACTTTACAAAAGTTTCTTAATTATCATTTTACTCTAACTCAAACATAAAAGAAAGAGCTGAAAGTAAATAAAGTGGTGCAGTTTCTGCACGCATAATTCTTGGTCCCATACCAACTAAAGCAAAATCAGCCTGTTTTAGTCGTGTAATTTCCTTGGTAGAAATGCCACCTTCAGGACCAAAAAGTGCTAGCAAATGAGGTGTTTTTTCTTTTTTTAATTGCCTCAAAGACAATAATAATTGGGATTTTTCGCCTTCTTTAGCAGCCTCTTCATAAGCCACTATTTTTTGTGTACTTTCCATTTGTAAAATCTCATTAAAGTCTTGTACAAACTTCACAGTTGGAATAATTGTACGATGTGATTGCTCCGCAGCCGCTTGCGCAATTTTACTTAGTCGTTCGCACTTTTTAGGTGCTTTTTTAGCATCCCACTTAGCTACCGAATAATCTGCGTTATAAAAAATAAATTGATTAGCACCAAGCTCTGTTCCTTTTTGAACAATCCATTCTGCTTTATCCCCTTTAGAAACACCACAAACAATGCTAACTTTTACAGGTAGTTCAACTTCTTTGACATAACGCTCACAGAGCTTAGCATATGCACTTTTATTTTCAATGCGTGTAATTTCCATCAAGTGAATCGTTTGATCTTGACTAACTAATTCAAATTTGGCACCAACCTTCATCCGTAAAACAACCACAGCATGCTTATAAATATCTGCTGGCAGCATTATTTCTTCGCTAATTTGTGTTTGTTGAATAAAATATCTTTGCATTATGCCTCACCTGCTTTTAATTGCGCGACAATCCCATACCATTCTTTACGCTGTAAAATCTCGATGATTTCAAAGTTATATTTTTGCAAAAGAGTTTCAATCAATTCTTTTTTATCCCAAAAAATTCCAGATAAAATAAGATAGCCATTTTCATTTAAGCAACTTGGTACTTGCGGAATTAACGGTTCTAAAACTTCTGCCAAAATATTAGCAACAACAATATCCACCTTTTGACAGACTCCATTTAACAAATCATTAGTCGCTACTTCAATATCTTGACATCCGTCATTTAATGCAATATTTAAGCGTGTTGCTTTAATGGCTTCTTCGTCAACATCATAGGCCCAAACCTTACTTGCTCCTAATAGCTTAGCTGCAATGCTTAACACTCCAGAACCAGCTCCAACATCAATCATACTTTGGCCTCCAAGTAAAACTTGTTGCAAGCCTTGCAAAGCTAAGCGCGTTGTCGGATGTGTCCCTGTCCCAAAAGCTTTTCCTGGATCTAAGCGAATAATTTTTTCATCAATTTGACTAGCTTGATAATCTGTCCAACTTGGTACAATTGTCAGATATCTATCCAAGCGAATTGGCTGATAATATTTCTTCCATTCATGACTCCACGAATCATCATTGAGATTTTCTAATAAAACTCGTGCTTGCCCTGGATCTAAACCATATTGACGTAAATTCTTGATCTTAGCCTCTAATTGCGCCACGCTTTGATATAAAGGTGTTTGTGCCGTAAAATATGTCATCACTACCACTTGGTGGGCATAATCGCTATCGTCAATTTGAACACCTTGTGCACCTGCTTCCAGCAAGATATTGCAAACAGCTTCACTTGCCTCGTTAGTTGTTTTGACTGATAGTTGTGTCCATTCCACTATAAATCCACTTCCTTTAAAACTTTGGGTATAATAAGCGTTGATTTTGTAATTGCTTTTCTTCTGCAGCTAAAATCTTAGCAAATTCGTCTTTAGACCATTCCAATTCAAAGATTTCCGCTTCCGAATTGTTCAAGAAATCCAATAAATCAGACTGCCCATTATCTAAAATAATCTGCAAATAGGTCAAAAAAGCTTGACCATATGCTAGACTCCACCCTTGCTTGCCTGCAAATGGCAAACAAATCAAATAATCTTGTTGAACCATGCTTGGATCAAATTTTTGTTCATCATATATCAAAATAGAATCCACAAAAGTAATAATTTCTTCATTAGACAAAACACCTTCACTATCTGTGATTTCTTGATGATCGTTGTTTTGCGCATAAAAAATCAAATCAATACTAAATGTCCGTTCTTTTTTTTGCCATCCTAAATCTAAATCGCCATCGAAATCTAACTGTCCTAAGCCATTTTCTAAAAATGTCAAAAGGTCTGCTTGTTGCATGAGCTTCATCCTTTCGTTTGGCTTTTTAAAAGCCTCTTGTATCTTTTATGATACCTTAATTTGGTCTCTGTCAGCAATAAATTCTACTTAGTTATTATGATTATTTCAAGACTTAATGAAAAAAATTAGTTTTTTTGCTAAACTATAAGAGTAAACAGAAATATTTATCTCGTAAGGAGTGTTTATCATGGCTAAATACAAAATGATTTTAGACTTAGATACAGGAATTGACGATGCAATGGCTATTGCTTATGCACTAGCTACTCCGGAATGTGATTTGATTGGAATCGTTGGTTCATATGGTAATGTCTTAGTCGAAAATGGTGTACAAAACAGCTTAGATTTACTTGAGTTGCTTGGTCACCCGGAAGTTCCTGTTTATACCGGACTTTCACATTCTTCAACAACTACTTCTTTTGAAGTAATGCCAATCAGTGCGCAAATTCATGGTAAAAATGGCATCGGCGAAGTCCAAATTCCTAAGGCTAAACGTTGTGTTGAAACTATGTCTGGTGTGGATTTCTTTATCCAAGCAGCTCATGAATATCAAGAAAACTTAATTATCGTTCCAACAGGTCCATTGACCAACTTAGCTGCTGCCATCAAAAAAGATCCTAGCATCATTGATTTAATCGGCAATGTAACCTTGATGGGCGGTGCATTGTGCGTGCCTGGTAATGTTACTCCTGTAACAGAAGCCAATATCAATCAAGATCCAGAAGCTGCCGATGAAGTTTTCCGTAGCAATCTTCGTTTAACCATGGTTGGCCTTGATGTAACTACACGTACATTGTTAACTACAAAAGAAACACAACAATGGCGTGATTTGAATACTTTGGCTGGAGAAAAATTTGCTGATATTGTTGACTATTACATCGATGCTTATAAGGTTACAAGCCCTCATTTAGGCGGATGTGCCTTGCATGATCCATTAGCAGTTGCTGTAGCTGTTGATCCATCATTGGTTGAAACAATCAAACTTAACATGAAGGTTGATACAAAAGCACCATTTGCGGGACGAACAATCGGCGATGAAACACGTATCAATGAACCGGCTAAATTTACTCAAGCAGCGGTTAACGTTGATAAAGAACGCTTCTTAAATGAATTTATGACTAAATTGACAAATTTATTTGCTAACGTTAAATAAACAGGACTTGGCCTATGAACACTAGGATTGTTATTATTATCGGAATAACTCTATATGTTTTATGGATATTATCCGTCGTTATCAAATTTAATATCTTACCTAAGAATCGTAGTTTTTCATATCGTAGTGCTTTTTTTGGAACAATTCTTTGGTATAAGAACTGGCGCAATCTATTATTATTATGTGCTTTATTTTTGCTTGACATCTTTGCGCCTCTAAAAAGTATCTTTTTGCTTTTTACCTTGAGTTGTCTGTTATTTTGCATCTTATGTGGTAATAATTTGCGTCAAAAAATCGGTAAAGCATGGATTAGTTTAAGTCTATGTTTATTATTTTTAATTAGTTGTATTTTTAGTTCTAGTTTCATTTTTTTATTTTAAAAAATTATTAGTTTTTATAGATTCATAGCCACAAAAAATAGATTTTCTCTACATTTCATCCCAGTAGAGAAAATCTATTTTTTATTTCCAACATAATTCTTGACGATGCAAAGTTTCTAACATATTATCACGTGTAGTAATTTGTCGGTCTAATTTAGCCGAATTAATCTGATATGTAAAACTATCTACACGTTGATTAGTATCACGTAAATCATAATACGTATTGACTACCTTATCATATTCTACTAGATCTTCTAATTGATAATTATAACCATATTCATCTTCAAAACACGTAAATTTTAAAGGCAAGCGTGGTTTGAGTTGTGGCTGTTGGTCAGGAATCCCTATTTGCATTCCAAGTAAAGGATATGTTAATTTAGGCAAATTCAAAATATCAATCACCTTTTGAGAATCGTTTTGAATACTCCCTAAGTAAACACAGCCTAAATCCATACTTTCAGCTGCATTAGTCACATTTTGTGCTGCCAATAATGTATCCGATACCCCTTGCATAAATACATCTGTAGTATGCAAGCGCCCGGCATCATTACCTTTTTGTTTTCGAATCATGTAGTTACGATACAAATCAACTACAAAAATTAATAACTCACCGTTTTGTCCTACATATGGCTGATTACATATTTCTCTAATTTGTTGTCTTTTTTTAGAATCTGTTACCCGAATAATAGAAAATTGTTGGTTAAACATCGAGCTTGCCGTTTGGCGTGCGACTTCAAATAAAGTAGTCAACTATTCATCCGTTAATTTTTGCGGCTTAAATGCCCGAATCGTCTTATGGTTTAGTTGTCGCTTAATCATTTCGTTTTCAATCATATTTTTTACCCCATTTCTTTAAGAAAAAAGAGCATAGCACGCTATACTCTTTAATAGTTTATTTTACTTCTAAAATTTTAACTGTCATTGCTCCACCTGGGGTATCGATATCCACTTCTTCCCCAACAGTATGACCAATCAAGCCCATTGCAATCGGTGATTCATTTGAAATCTTACCCGCAAACGGATCAGCTTCAGCAGCACCTACGATTTGATAAGTTTCTGGTTCATCATCATCTTCTTGGAATGTTACCGTCTTACCAACTGCAACTTCACCAGCTGCAATATGTGCATTATCAATGATAACTGCATGATTTAACATATGATCAATTTCTTTGATACGTCCTTCTACAAAAGATTGTTCATCTTTTGCTGCTTCATATTCAGAGTTTTCTGACAAGTCTCCAAAAGAACGCGCAATCTTAATTCGTTCAATAATCTCAGCACGTTTAGTTGTCCGTAATTCTTCTAATTCAGCTTCTAACTTTGCTTTACCTTCTTCAGTCATTGGATAAGTCTTTTGCTCAGCCATTACAATACCTCTCTTCATTTAAAAATCTATAATTAAACTATCATGATTATAGCATGAATGTTTAAAAAAATTCATTTATTTTGTCAAAATATCTTTAACCTTAGTTACCAATAAATCGATTGCTACCTCATTTTCGCCACCTTCTGGCACAATAACATCAGCATAACGTTTAGTTGGTTCAATAAATTGATGATACATTGGTTTAACAGTCTTCATGTATTGATCAATGATAGATTGAAGTGAACGCCCGCGTTCTTCCATATCCCGCTTAATTCGACGAATAATACGAATATCATCATCCGTATCGACAAAAATCTTAATGTCCATTAAATCACGCAAGCGTGGATCATTTAAAACTAAGATCCCTTCCAATACAATCACATCTTTTGGTTCAACATGAACTGTTTCTTTGCTACGGGTATGAATAGTATAATCATATACTGGTTTGTCAATGGCACGATAGTTCAACAGCTCTGTCAACTGTTCAATTAATAAATCAGTATCAAATGCATCTGGATGATCATAATTCACACTTACTCGTTGTTCCATTGGTTTATCGTCTTGACTCTTATAATACGAATCTTCCTCAATTCGTAAGATAGAATGATCACCTAATTTTTCAAAAATTGCTCGTGAAACCGAAGTCTTTCCACTACCAGATCCTCCCGTCACCCCGATTATTATTGGATGTTTTAGAGCGTTTTTTTGCTGTGCCATAAAAATTCCTCCCAAAAAGCATTTTATATTACATTATGCATCATTATCTTTTGCTAATTTTTTCGTCAATTCTTGATGTTGTTCATAAGTCTGTGAAAAGTAAACTTTTCCCGTCTTTAAATTGGCAATAAAATATAAATACCCCTTATCTTTATCTTTAGGATTTAAGACTGCTTGTAGCGAAGTAATACTTGGATTATTAAACGGTCCCGGGCCAACACCTTGATTCTTATAAAGATTATATGGAGAATCAACATTCAAATCGTCATAAGTGACATTTTTCTTGTGTGTGCCTAAAGCATATAAAACCGAGATATCAGATTGAATCATCATTCCTTTTTCCAAACGATTTTCAAAAACTCCGGCAATTTTTTGACGATCATCATCCGTTACGCCTTCTCGTTCAACCAAAGACGCTAGCGTCAATGCTGTCTGAACGCTCCAACCTTTTTGCTTAATTTGTGCAAAATATGGAGCATACATTTCATTGCTTTTTGCCACCATTTGTTCTATCAATTGTTTCAAAGTTGTTTTTTTGCTTACCGTATATGTTGCGGGATACAAATATCCTTCTAAACGATATCTAACGTTTTGTGCGGCTAGTGCGGACGTTAATAATTCCGGATACGTATTTTTTAATTGCGTCACAAATTTTGGATTATTTAATAAATCCAAGAAATCTTTTTTACTAAAACGTGTATTCGTCGCTATTACATCTCCGATTTCATCGGCTGTTACACCTTCACGTACTAATACTTTACCTGAATTAATTGGCGCATTGGCACCACCTTTTTGTAATTCTTGAGCTATTTGCGTCAGTGTCATCGAAGGCGTTAATTCGTAATATCCAGCTTTAAAACTAGCAAATTTCTTAGTCCGAACATAGTAATCAAAAATAAACCCATTTTTAATTACTTTTTTTTCTTCTAAAATCACACCAATTTGTTTGTTAGTACTACCAATCGGAATTTTTACCTGAATTTTTTTATGCGACTTAGGATCAAGTGGCTTAAGTGCAGATTGAACATAATTATAGCCAAAACTGCCAATTAAAACAAACATCAATACCACCATCGCAGCTACAATCCAAATAATTTTACGAGCTTGTTTTGGCTGTTCTTGCGGATTTTTATTCTCTGGTTGATTGTCCACACTACCCCTCCTTATTTATTTTATGCCCTATTATTATACTCTAGAGCATATCCAAACGCAATTTTCTAACTAGATAAAAACCGCCATAAACAGTGGTTTTTAAGTTAACGAACACTAACTTCTAGTTCTTCTTGTAATTTAGCTACAACTTTATTAAAAGCTTCATTGACTTCTTGATCTACCAAAGTTGCTTGTGGATTACTATAAACTAAGCTATAAGCCAATGACTTGAAACCTTTAGCAATATGTTCGCCTTGATAAAGATCAAATAACTTAACTTCTTTAAGATATTTGCCCCCATAATTCTTAATACATTCGACAATTTGAGCATTGGTAATTTCATGTGGAACAGCTAAAGCAATATCACGACTAATACTTGGATATTTAGAAATTGTAGTTGCAATCACATCTCGCTTAGGTAAAGCCATAATCTTTTCTAAATCTAATTCAAATACGTATACGCGTTTTAATTTCAATTCTTTAGCTAAAGATGGATGAACCTCACCGATAAAGCCAATTAAAGTATCATCTGCATAAATCTTTGCACTACGTCCCGGATGAAGTTCTAGATAACTAGCTGTTGCACGATAAGTTATTTCTTGTGCTAATCCAAGCGTTTCTAACAAGTTTTCAACAATTCCTTTAGTTAGATAAAAATCAACTGATTGTTTTTGACCATTCCAGCTATCAGTTTGGAAATCTCCCATCAAAATTCCCGCTACATGTTCAATTTCTTTTGGACGACTATCTGATTTATAGCGATAAAAAACTCTTCCTTGTTCATATAAGGCAACATTTGAAACTTTTCGCGCCATATTATAAGCGGCATCATCTAATAGTCCACTCACCAAATTCATTCGTAAAGTAGTATGATCCAAACTCATTGGTAATGCAAGATCAGTTGGGTAAACATCGTCTTCTAACAAGAAACGTTGTGCCTTTTGTTGCGTAGTTAATCCATAAGAAATTGCTTGACTTAAGCCACTACTTTCTAAAATCTTGCGCGTTTGTCTGATTAAGCTTTGTTCTGGTGTATAACTTCCAGCTGTAGTTGGACCAACAGGCAAAGTCGTTGGTAAATTGTCATATCCATAAAGTCGTGCGATTTCTTCAATCAAATCAGCCCCAATCGTAATATCCCAACGTCTAGCAGGAATTTGTACATCGAACTGATCATTTATTACTTCATGTTCAAAACCTAAGTTAGTAAAAATTTGGCTGATTTCTTGAATGTCTAATTTTGTTCCTAAAACATCATTAACCCTAGTCAAACTAAGTTCAATGTTTGGCCGTTTATAAACTGTATTATTCGCACTTGCAACGCCTTTAATTACTTGACCTTCACCGAGTTGTGCAATCATTTGCGCAGCAGCATCAAGCGCTTCTTGAACTGTTTCCATATTGATACCACGTTCAAAGCGTGTTGCTGCTTCAGAATGTAAGTTTTCTCGGCGTGAAGTTTTACGAATTCGCTTAGGATCAAAAACGGCAGCTTCTAGTGCAATTGTTGTTGTTTGAGCATCAACCGCTGTATTAGCACCACCCATTGTTCCTGCTAAAGCTACAGGAATATTGCCATTTGTAATTACAATATCATCTTTTTGTAAGGTACGTTTTTCACCATCAAGTGTTTCTAATTGTTCACCTTCATGAGCTAAACGAACTACCACATTTTGACTACCCAACTTGTCATAGTCAAATGAATGTAAAGGTTGTCCATAGTCTAATAAAATATAATTTGTCACATCAACTACGTTATTTGCAGGACGAATACCAGCATTCCATAAACGTTTTTGCAGCCAAATTGGACTTTCTTTAATTTTAACGTCCTTGATGATACGCATCATATACGGCGCAGCTAAATCTGATGGTGCTTGCACATTCACATAATCAGCAATGTTTTCATCAACACTTTCTTCAACAGTTGGATGTGGTAAATTAACCTTGCGTCCATACATCGCACCAACTTCATGCGCAACGCCTCGCATACTTAATAAATCCGCACGGTTAGGTGTAATATCAACACCCAAAATACGTTCGTCCATGCCTAAAATTTCAAAAATTTCTGTCCCTGCAACACAGTCCGCAGGTAAAATATAAATTCCTTCAGCATATTCTTTAGGAACAACACTTTCGTTAAAACCTAACTCTTGTAAAGAACAGATCATTCCTTGAGACACAATACCACGCATCTTTGATTTTTTAATTTTTGTATGATTTGCAATCCATGAATTTGGTAAGGCTACAATTACATTTTGCCCTGCTGCAACATTTGGTGCTCCACATACAATTTGATAAAGTTCTTGTTGACCTACATCGACTTGGCACACATTCAAATGATCAGAATCTGGATGAGGTTCTAAACTTAAAATATGTCCGACCACAATCTTTTTTAGACCATCTGCCATACAATAATTTTCATCCAATTCAACTGCTGTCCGTTCAATTTTTTCAGCTAATTGTTCTAAATCTAAATCCGCAATATCAACATATTCATTTAACCATTTTGTTGAAACTTTCATCTCTTCATCCTAGCCTTTCTGAGAAAATTGTTGTAAAAATCGTGCATCATTTAAATAAAAATCACGAATATCTTCAACACCATATTTAAGCATCGCAAAGCGGTCTGGACCTAAGCCAAAAGCAAAGCCACCGTAAACTTCTGGATCAATTCCTGCCATTTTCAAAACATTAGGATGAACCATTCCAGAACCTAAAACTTCAATCCAACCGGTTCCTTTGCAAACATTGCAGCCTTTACCACCACATTTAAAACATGAAACATCAACTTCTGCTGATGGTTCTGTGAATGGAAAATAGCTTGGACGCATACGAATTTCACGCTCCTTGCCAAAAACAGTTTTGGCAATCAATTCTAATGTACCCTTTAAATCTGCCATTGTAATATTTTTATCAATAACTAGTCCTTCGATTTGATGGAATTGATGTGAATGCGTTGCATCATCTGTATCACGTCGATAAACTTTTCCAGGTGAAATCATCTTGAGTGGACCTTTACTAAAGTCATGCACTTCCATTGTTCGTGCTTGAACGGGCGAAGTTTGTGTCCGCATCAAAATTTGTTCTGTAATATAAAATGTATCTTGCATATCACGGGCTGGATGATCTTTAGGAAGATTTAACATTTCAAAATTATAATGATCTTCTTCTACTTCAGGTCCATCCACGATTTGATAACCCATTCCTAAAAAAAGTTCTTCGATTTGATCAATAATTTGAGTCAAAACATGTGCTTGACCTTGCTTAACTTGTATGCCTGGTAAAGTTACATCAATTGTTTCTTGTTCTAATTTAGCAGCGATTTTTTCTAACTCTAATTCCTCTTTACGCTTAGCAATTGCTTGGGCTAGTTCATCACGAATCTTATTTGCAAAACTTCCAACCTGTGGTCGTTCTTCAGCTGACAAATCACGCATACCGCGTAAAACTTCTGTAATCGGTCCTTTTTTTCCTAACAGATTAACTCGAATATCATTGATTTTCCCCAAATCTTTTGCACTTTGGATATCGTTTAATCCATTATGCTTCAATTCTTCTAATTTCTTCCTTAAATCCATCATTCTCATCCTTTCATCATCAGCGCAAAAAAGCCTCATCCCCCTAAAAGGGACGAGGCTTCGCGGTACCACCCTTGTTTCACTACATCTAGTGACACTTAACAACTGTTAACGGGAGATCCCGGACTGTTATTTCCCACAGTCACTCTAGAAACGAATTCAATCAATCAATGCTAAAACCTTCTCAGCTACCGGCTTTTCTCTGAAACATCTTCCTTGACCTACTACTTTTCTATCTACGCTCTTAATATTATAGTTTTTAGTTTAAACGCTAAATCAATCAACGTCAACCCTTGAATTTATGCTTAAGAGCAAGAATACCATTTTTCTGCCCAAGCATGTACTGCATCCATAATTTGCTTTAAATCTTCACCACGTGGCGTTAAACAATAACACATTCGGCACCCTTGATCAGATGCAACTTTTTGCACTAACTCCTCATTTTCAAGTTCTTTTAAGCGCTCGGTCAAGACGCGGTCGCTACATTTATCAATTTTTTGTGCTAAATCTTTAAAACGTTGTGGTCCTTCAGTCAATAAGACTTCGATAATTAAACCATTCCATTTCTTACCTAAAATTCCAAAAGTCTTTTCAAATTTTGGACACATTTTAAAAGTGTTTTTTTGTTCTGTCATGATTTTTCTCTCCCCATCTTAATTTAAAAAGGTTCGTTCCTTTAAAATGGTGACGAACCTTCGCTAAACATTTATCTTAATGTATCGATGCTTTATTTAAAACAGTAACATATTTCTTTAGCAAATGCCCTGTATATTCTTCTGTTGCAGAATACTTATCAACTAACGAAACAATGACACCTTCTAAATGCTTAGGTGGATAAATCGTAGCTCCCCACATATGTTTAATTATAATATCTTTTTCTAAAGAACTTAACTTTGTTAATTTTTCGGCGTTACGCAACGCAATTCGTGGATGCACAAAAGCATGTGTTCCTCGATCAAACTTGGTTACACGCCAATCATAATAAAACAAGTCATGTAATATACCAGCACGTGCAACTGCTTTAGCATCTAAGTGGAATTTTTTAGCTAATTTATAACTTAAATATGAAACCGTAATACTGTGTTCTAATCTAGTCGTATGGTGATGTTGCATGTAATTGCTCAATTTCTTAACTTCTGGTTTACTCAAAAGGTCGCTAACATAGCTCATATACTCTTGATCCTTACGCCATTCATTGTTCTTCATCTATGCTATTTTACCTCACTTGTTACTATTAATAATCCAGTACATTTCTTAATGGTATCATACTACCTTCATTTACTAGTGACAACTAAAAAACATCATAAAGCAAGAATCATTAAAGAAATTTAACAATCAACGTTTTAATTTAAACATTAAAATTCCTGCAGCCACTGCTACATTTAACGATTCTGCTTGTCCTTTGATTGGAATATATAGATTTAAAGAAGTTTGTTTTAAAAGCTCAAAGCTCATTCCATTTCCTTCATTACCCATGATCAAAGCAAAATCGCTATATTGTCCCACTTGATCATAACTTTTTGCATCTTGATTTAATTCTGTTCCAAAAACCGGTAAGTTTTTAGCTTGAAAAGCATCTATCCATTCGATTAAAGACGCCTTTACTAAATGCAAATGAAACTGACTTCCCTGCATCGCACGTGTAACTTTTGGTTGGTATGGATCTGCGGTATTTTCTCCAAAAACAACTCCACTAAAACCTGCCGCATCTGCAGTTCGAACCATTGTTCCAATGTTTCCTGGATCTTGTACCCCATCTAAAAATAGCCATGCTCCAGTTGCTTGTTTAGGAATCAACTGCGCTTTAGGCAACTTAACAGTCACAAAAATTCCCTGAGGACTAGGTGTTTGACTTAAAATTTTAGCAATCTCAGGCGTAATTTGAAAAACATCTAAATTTTCTAAATCTACTTGCTCTGGCCAAATAAAATCATTAGTTACAATTACTTGTAAAATTTCTGCTTGAGCAACAAAAGCTTCTTTGACTAGATGCCAACCTTCTAATAAATAACGCTCTTGGTTCAAACGTCCTTTTTTCGTGCTTAATTTTTTCCATTCTTTAACGTTAGGATTAGCTGGTGCCGTAATTATTTTCATCATATTTTTCTCCTACTCACAAAGTTACAGATGTAAACTCAAACGTAAAACTTGCTTTGTTTTTTGAGATTGTAATCGACCACAAATTATATCAGCACGATATCTATGACAAAGTTTAATCAAAGTTTGATGATTTAACCATTGCTGTGCATCGCATTGAAAAACAATTGTTACCAAGTTGAGTTTAGCATCAAAAAAGGTCTTAGTATATCTTACTAAAAATGCATCATTTTTTAAACTCTCACTAATAAATTCTGTCATATTACGTGCGGCTATCGTCAATAAATTAGAACAAAAAGCTAACAAGTCTTTTTTATTAGTGAAACCAAAAAGTGGATTGCCAAAAAACTGTCGTAACTTTATTTCCTCTAAAGCTGCACAATCAACATATCTGAAGCTTTGCTTGGTAAAGGTTTGCCTTGCTTCATCTAATTTGCCCATCAGCAACGCAATATAAAAATGATTAGCTTGTAACTTTTGACCGCGAATCGCTAAAAAGGCCTCTAAATCATCGATTTTTTCATGCCAACCCTCACTTATCAAAATTTCTAAGGTAAAAACTCGAACATGTATATCAGGATTATCTTGATGAGCTAATTCATTTTCAGCGATATAATGCTCCAATTTACGTGCTACATACCGTTCACATGCCAAGCGTTCACTAAACTTTTTTACCATACCTTCACCACCTTGAACGTCTTACTTTTATTATACCGCTTAGCTAATTTTAAGTCTAAAAAAGATCAGACATTTGCCTGATCTATACCTTTATTTTTCATTTTTCATCAATGCTATACTATCTTTTAGCGCAGCCCAGACACCTTTTTGATTGTAAATCAAAACATTTGATTTATACATTTTAGCTGAAAAAATTGTCAATACTATCAATGTTATGATGCTTAAGCCTAAAGAACAAATATTTTCAACTGGACTAACTACACCATTTGCTAAACGAATCGGTTCAACAAATGATGATAAAAATGGCACATAACCACAAATCTGAACTAAAATATTATCTGGTTTATTGGCACCTAATACCAAACCAACTAAATAGCCAATTAAACTTAAATATGTTACTGGTACAATTGCTTTAGCCGTATCCTCCGAGCGATTAACCAACGAACCACATAAAGCAGCTAATACGCTATACAATAAACAACCGATAAATACATATGCAATAACTAATCCTAAAAATCCAGGTGTAAAACCAGAAAAATTAAAATTTAAATTCAATTGTTCTAAAGTGTCGCGTTTAACTAAATAAAATCCGCCATACAACACAAGCAATATCGCAAACTGTGTTATAGCTGACAAAAGCACACCTAAAAGCTTACCATAAAAATGCGTTTGTGCCTTAACGCTTGATAAAATTACTTCCATGATACGCATACCTTTTTCGCTAGCTATCTCTTGAGCAATAATTTGTGCATAAGTCATGATGATAATAAAAGCAATGATACAAGCTGCATAGCCAATCGCAAACCTTGTATCCGAATTATCTTTGCTAGCTTTTGCTTGACCATTATCATCATAGCGAATCATCTTGTTTTGTACGATTACTGGCTCAGATAAACTGGCAACTTGCTGACTAGTCAAATTCAAAGAACGTGCACGTAAACTAGATTGAAGCATTGTCAAACTTTGAGTCAAACTATTCTTTAAAGTATTTCCAGGTGATTCTTCACCATACAAAGTTGCATTAATTTTATCTTGTTTAACGTCTAAAACTAAGTAATAATCAAGTTTATCGTTTTTAATTTCTGTTTGAGCTTGTTTAATAGAATTAACTTGTTTAAATTTATAATCATCGTTTTTAAATTGTTTAACAGCCTGTACTACTTGTGTTTGTTGACTATAAATACCAATTTTTTGCGCACTAGAAGCCTTAGTAAAAAACTCCATCCCCATATAACCTAATATCAATAAAATTATCGGGGCCAGTATCATAATGATAAAAGAAGGTGATTTAATCGTCTTTTTATATACATCCAGTGCAACAATCCAAAGCTTAGAATTCATTTGGCTCACCTGCCTTAATCTTAAATATTTCTTCTAACGTTGGCGGCTGTTGACTAAACATCGGAATATAACCATCTTTAGTTACATAAGCAAAGATTTCAGGCCCTGCGTTAGGATCACTTAATGTTATATCAAAACTGCCATTAGCCAATATTTCAACAGATTTAACAGCTGGAAAGGCCAATAGTTCCTCTTTAGTAACTGGTGCTTGTAAATATAGTTTTGTTTTACCAAAGCTTTCGCGAATCTCACTGACTTTACCGTTTAAAACGGGTTGCCCATTACGAATCATTACCAAATGATCACACAATTTTTCAACATTATTCATGTTATGACTTGAAAATAATACACAAGCACCCTTTTTCTTGAGTTCCAAAATACCATCCATCAAAATATCAGCATTAACTGGGTCTAACCCGCTGAATGGCTCATCTAAAATTACTAATTTAGGTTCATGAATCAAAGTCGCAATCAATTGTACTTTTTGTTGATTACCCTTAGACAACATCTTGACTTTATCGTTTTTTTTGCCTTTAACTTTAAATCGCTCTAACCAACCATCAATTTGTGGCTCAATTTCTGCACGTGTCTTTCCTCGCAAACCCGCAAAATATAAAAGTTGATCACGAATAGTTGTCTTAGGATACAAGCCACGCTCTTCTGGTAAATAACCAATTATATCATTACTCACTTGTTTTAAGGGCTGACCATTCCATAAAACTTCACCCTCATTTGCCTTTAAAAAATCTAAAATTAATCTAAAAGTCGTTGTCTTGCCAGCTCCATTTTGGCCAATCAAACCAAAAATGCAACCGTCATCAATTTTGAACGATAGATGATTTACTGCGGTATAGTCTCCAAATTGTTTCACTAAATTTTTAACTTCTAAAACCACGTTATCACATCCTTTCTTTTTTATGAAAAGCATAACAAAAAAAGAAATCGCAAGCAAGATTACTTTTTTCTTATTTTATTAAAATAATGAATGACGTCACTTATAGTTAAAGTAAGATTTTATTTTTAAAACAAATAATTTTATTTTTTAAATATTGTTTGACAACTTCTCTTAGATGCCTTATAATAATTGATGTTGTTGGTTCGGTAGCTCAGCTGGATAGAGCATTCGCCTTCTAAGCGAACGGTCGTGAGTTCGAA
>ERZ791897.283-NODE-283-length-45563-cov-5.366397_pt1 | contig 45563 bp, 37 predicted proteins | sample MGYA00510152_ERZ791897 | MGnify/ENA primary metagenome ERZ791897 (study PRJEB30046, sample SAMN00792050) | human gut metagenome | study: EMG produced TPA metagenomics assembly of the A metagenome-wide association study of gut microbiota in type 2...
CGAACTCATGTCTTAGCTGCTTAAAAATATTTTATTTTTGTCTAACTTTTTTGTTGCACTTCAAATTACGCTATTTCATGGTTTTTTTAACATAATTCTTTAGCCCATTCGAGCGTTCTTTTAACCAGCGTTGCTTGACTATCGACAACCGGCCAGTTGGTCACTGGATGACGTTCTTGTGCTAATGACAATTCTGTGCAACCCAAAATTACGACATCACAATCATGTTTGACCATCATCTCAGATACAATTTCTTCAAATAACTTAGCATCAACATAATCTTTTTGTTTGATATCATCATAGATTAACTCACTAGTCTTGGCTTGAATCTCTAAGCTTGGTTTGACTAGTTCATAGCCTTGTTGCAAGATTTCTTTATCATAAACGCCATCGTTTAAAGTACCTTCTGTCGCTAACAACCCCACTTTTTTGGCATTTGGATATAGGGTATTAATCTCTTTTACGGTTTCTCTTGGCATATGAATGATTGGAACATCTGTAGCTTGCGTTAACTCATCATAAAAATAATGTGCAGTATTGCAAGGCAACGTGAAAAAGGCTGGCTTTAGTAGGCTTTGTTGCTTAAAATCTTCTAATAATGGTTCTAAGGGATTTGGCTTAGTAGGATCAAGAATATATGCCGTCCGATCGGGGACACTAGCATGATTTACCAAGATATAATTTAAATAATCTTGATCACAACTAGCCGGTGTTTGTTGATTTAACAAACGAATATAGCTTTCAGTTGCCATCGTTCCCATTCCACCAATAATCGTGAAGAATCTTTTCACTACACATCATCCTTTATTTTCTGCAAAGTACTTTTTGAAATTCTTGATGTAATTATATTCCATCCACTTTAGTAATGTCCAACGTTTAAGGTTCATATCCTTTGAATATGCATAAGTTGTTCCGCAACGCTTTTGGCGAATCAATTCCAAGGCTTTTTGCTTATCTTGATTGTCACGTGCATATTTTTTAAAGACACTAACAGGAACACCTAACCACAAGGCAAGGGTTTCTTCATCTTTGTTAGCATAAAGTGTGGGTTGTTGGACCAATTCTTTAGTTACATAATCTTTAACAACCCATTGTGCCAAATTACAACCAGCAAGCGTTACAAAAAAGCTACTGCGACCTTGTCGTAAATTAATTTCAAAAAGCTTAAAAGTATTGTCACGCACATCGTATTTCATATCGAAATTGGCATATCCTGTAAAATTGATTGCCTCTAAAAATTGCTTAATTTGCTTGTAAATAGTTTCGTTATATTCTGGTAAGATAGCTACATAATTACCAATTGCCGCTGGAGCTGGATCTTCAAGTAGAGGATGACCTAAACACATCATCTTAACTTGATGATTTTGATCAACATACGCATTTAACACACGCATATTGCTGTCATCGCCTGGAATAAAATCTTGTAAGATAAAATCAGATTCATAACCATTCTTATATGCTTGATCTAAAACATAGTCTAACTCTTGGCGTGATTGGATTCTAAAAGCTTTCTTACGCCCTTCAAATTTGACGGCTAACCATTCTACACTATTAGATGGTTTTAACGCTACCGGATAATCAAAAGGCTGGTTTACTTGTTTGTCTTGATGCATTTGCTTGGTAATGACACGCGTTGCCGGATAAGGCAAATCATATTGATCACAAACTTGATAAAAGCTTTCTTTACTGCTTAATTTAGTCCATAAATTTTCATCGATATAAGGGCAAATAAAGACATCTTCAAGCTCTTTTTTATGCTTAACAATCAATTCCGTATAACCATCGCCACACCCCAATAAAATAACTGGTTCTTTGTGATTACGATATTCTTCTTTTAACTTAAGCATCGTTTCAATCCATACCGGATCACTTGCAAACCCTTCAACTAAATGTAAATCAACAATTTTAGTGAAGCGTGTTGGTGCTAAAGGCAATTCTGCAATGGCTTTGACTGGACGTTGATATAATTCATAAAAAGAACGCGCTAAACCATAGGCATTAAAATCACTTCCTAAAAGAATCGGTGTAAATGCAATATCTGTTTGCGTCATCATTTCTCAAGCTCCTCTATAATATCTTTTGTTACCTTCACATCCCCTGCGTAAAAAACATCTTCTCCTTTTATTTTTTGATATGGATCTTCCCCTTTACCTGCTAAGACAATTACATCGCCAGCTTTACTTGTTTGAATAGCTTGTTTAATTGCCAAACAGCGGTCCAATATTTCTGATACTTCGATATTTTCTGTGGTAATCTGTGCTCTAATTTCTTGATTTATATCATGCGGATCTTCAAATCCAGGATCATCGGTTGTCAAAATGACTTTCATAGCTTCTTCATTTAATGCTTTACCTAAATCAGCGCGCCGTGACAATCCTTTATTGCCAGCACTACTCAATACCACAGTAATCAAGGCGTTTGGATTTTGCTGTTTTAAAAAGACTAATAAAGCTTTCAAACTGGCATAGTTATGTGCATAATCAACATAAACAGTTCCATGACTTTGACTAGCAATAATTTCCATTCTACCTGGAATATGCGTATTAGCTAGTGCTTTTTTAGCCGCATTATTATCTGCAATAAGCAAATTAGTGGCAAGTAACGCCGCTAATGCATTACTTTCATTATAATCGCCTGGTACACTTAAATCATAGCTACCATCTAGTTGCGTTAGACTCTTAGCCTTACTAGAAATTGACTGAACTTCTAGTTGACTGTGACTAAGACTTTCTAACGCTCCACTAAATAAAACATCAACTTTTTGTTGTACACCTTTTCTAGCAAATGAATAGACATTATCTGCTCCACAAGAGCTCTTAGCTACATCATATAACTCATCAAAATACGCACTTTGAGCATTGATGATGCATTTACGCGCATTTCGCAATAGTTGCTCTTTACAATATAAATAATCTGCAAAATCTGGATGCTCATTTGCACCGATATGATCGGAACTAATATTTAAAAAAATCCCTACATCATATTTTAATCCGTAGACACGATTTTTCTTATATGCTTGTGAAGAAACTTCCATTACCAAATGCGTCATCCCATTGGCTACAGCTTGGTACATATCATGGAATAAATCAAGTGATTCTGGTGTCGTCAAATCAGACTTGAAACAATCCTTTTTTTCAGGTCCAACAATTCGATCAATCGTTGAAAATAGTGCTGTCTTACTTTTCGTTGCTTCCTTTAAAATATTGTAGGCTAAATATCCTGTAGTCGTCTTACCTTTAGTGCCTGTGATTGCAATAATAGCTAATTTATTTTGTGGATAATCATAAAAAGCCGCACTCAACACTGCTAAGGCTTTTTGAACATCACTAACAATTAAGGCAGGCAACGCAACGTCAGGATAATAAGTCTGTGCTACATATGCGCTTGCTCCTTGTTTTTTAGCCATCTCTAAATAGTCTAAAACAAAGGCTCCTTTACAAAAAAACAGCGTCTTAGCTTCAACTTTACGCGAATCATAAGCTAGCTTTTGAAACTGCATATCTTCGCTTATATCATAACTTTGAACCAATAATTGATGCTCTTTAAGTAGCATCATTGCCTGACTAACCGTCAATGACATTTAAAACACTCCTTTATTGTGCTTTTTGATAGTATCGGATTTTAGTTGCAGTATCTGCTTTAGTATCTTCTGGAAAATAAACTTGATACCATAAGATAAATGTATACAGCGTAAAGACTTTTTGCATCGTCGAAACACCATTAACATGTTGGTCTAATACCTTAAGCAATTCTTGCGTATCAAAGAATTTAGCAGCCACATCACTTGTAAAAGCTTCTTTAATTCGTTGCAAGTATTTTTCTTCTTTCATCCACGAAGCCAGTGGTGATGGGAACCCTAATTTTTCTTTATTAGCTACACTAGCTGGTAATTCTTGGGCAGCTGCTGTACGTAAGGAAATCTTTGTTTCTTTGCCTCGAATACGTGTTTTGATTGGCATTGTTGCTGCAAAACTAGCCACTTGTTTATCAACCAACGGCGTTCTAACTTCTAAAGCGTTACACATACTCATCCGATCAGCTTTATGCAAAATATCATAAGGTAACCATGTGTTAATATCAAAATACTGCATCTGTGTCATTTGATCTTTATCAGCTACATCATCAAAAATATGCTTAGTATAAGCACCTGTATCTAAGTTTAGTCCTTTGTTTTTCAAAAGTTTTTGACGTTCTTGGTAATTAAAAACATAATTGACGCGATAATAACGTTCACTTAAAGGTTGCGCTCCTCTTGTTAAGAAGCGTTGTCCATGGAAACGTGGCAAACCTGCTACAGCTTTAGCTAGTTGTTTTCTAATAAAGCTGGGAACAAATTTTTGATAGCGTTCAAATGGAACAGCCTCTAGATAGGTATTATAGCCTCCAAAAAATTCATCGGCACCTTCACCTGACAAAGCAACCTTGACTTCTTTTCTTGTTCCTTTAGACAAGTAATATAGCTGAATAGCCGATGGATTAGACAACGGCTCATCCATGTAATACATGATAGTTGGTAAAATATCAAAGTAATCATCGCTATCCATTGTAATACGTGTATTTTTTTGGCCGATTTCTTTGGCAAACTTGGTTGACCAATCTAATTCACTGTACTTGGAGTTTTCAAAACCTAACGAAAACGATTGGATTGGTTTTAACTTAGCAGCTTCATTTAATACAAAGCTAGAATCAACCCCACTAGATAAGAAACTCCCAACTTCAACATCGGCAATCATATGCGCATCAACCGATTCATCGACTAAGCGTTTAATTTGCTTAGCATCTTCTTCAATCGTTTGTTGTTCATCAATATTGTCATAGTTAAACTTGAAGTATTGTGTTACTGTTGTTTGACCATCTTTGTGGATAAAGTAATGTCCGGGTAAAAGCTTATAGACATTTTTAAACATTGTTTCTTTCGATGGAATAAATTCAAAACTAAGATGTACAGGCAATAATTTTTCGTTAAATTCCTTTACAAAATTAGGATGTTCTAAAAAAGCTTTAGCTTCAGAAGCCCATAAGAACGTTTTTTTATCGTCATAATAATACAATGGCTTGATGCCAAAATGATCGCGCGCGCCAAACACTTCTTGTGTCTTGCGGTCATAAATAACAAAAGCATACATCCCCCGTAATTTTTGAAGCAATTCAGGCCCCCATTGATCATAGCCATGAATTAACACTTCTGAATCAACATCAGTTTTAAATTGATAACCTAATTCTTGTAACTCACGACGAATTTCTTGATAATTATAGATTTCACCGTTAAATGTTAAAACCTTAGTTTGATCTTGATTAAACATTGGCTGTTTACCATGGGCTAAATCAATAATTGACAGGCGTCTAAAGCCCATGCACGCCCCCTCATCAGTAAAAAAGGCTTCATCATCAGGTCCACGATGCGCAATTCTTCGCGCCATTTTTTCAATAACTTGACTCGAAACACCGTCTTGGTTAACATATCCCACAAAACCACACATCTTATTATCAAATCCCCTTTAAAAGTTCAAATATATATTGTTATAAACACTAAAAACACTCTAAATTACATATATACAAGTGTAATTTCCTTTACTTGGCAAGTCAAGGAAAGTTACCGCGTAAAACACCTGTTTTTCTAAATTTTCTCATATATTTCCAAAAAATTTTTCTAAAAAAATATTAAATTTAACAAAGTTTTTTAGCCTTTCCATAGTATAATGATAATCAATCTTATTAATCATGTAGAAAGAAGAAACATCATGTCTAAACGTATTCGTCAACATATTGCACGTGAATATCGTGATTGGGAAAAAATTCAACAAGCAGAATTAGACAAGTTGCACAACGCCTCTAGACACCTATGGATCAATGTATGCGCTTATCTTACCATCTCTATTATCGAGTATTTTTTATCTATCCTAAGCTCTTCTCAAACGCTACGTGCCGATGCTTTTAATAATCTTTCCGGAATCATTTCGACCACCTTATTACTAGTCGGCATTCATATTGCAAAAGATATTGATGATCAAGACATCGTTGGTGCTCCTTTACCTAAATTATCACTTAAGCATACAGGCAATGATCAACGTGTTCAGTTTACACGTTTTCGTTATGAAACTATCTTTACTCTAACAACTAGTATCATCATGTGTGCAATCGCTTTGCAAATCATTGTATCTGGCGTTGTTGCATTGATGGATCCTAAAAAACATGTGATCCCTGAACCAAGCGCTTTACTAGGAGCTGGTATCGCTAGTTGTATCATGCTTGGTGTTTGGTGTTTAAACAAACGTAACGGTCATCGTCTTCAAAATGCAGCATTAATCGCTGCTGCCCAAGATAGCCTTAGCGATGCTTTAACCAGTATTGGTACGTTAATCTCTATTGGTGGCGCCTTATTTTTCCAAATTTCTTGGCTCGATGGTGCGATGAGTATCTTAGTTGGTTTATTTATTCTTTATTCAGGTCTACGCATCTTTTTTGAAAGTAGTTTAAATTTAGCCGATTACTTTGATCCTGAAGCTGAAGCTCAGTTTAGGGATGTCATTGCTGCTTTGCCAGACGTTAAACATGTCAATGAACTCAAGGCTCATTATAGCGGTAATATGGTCACCTTAGACGCTGTGATTACTGTCGATGCAAACATGAACGTCTTAGAAAGCTATCATCTAAGCGAACACATCGAAAATTTGATGCGTTATCACTTTGGTATCATCGATACAGATATTTCTTTTATTCCAGACGAAGATACCATCACCAAAGAAACCTTACGCCGAACACATCGCAATAAAGAACGCTTATTACGCAAGCAAGGTCAAATTAATATCACTAAAAACGAAAGCTAGGCATGTCCTAGCTTTTTTCGTGTTATAATCAAGCCTGTAAAAAAATTACCGCTACGTTTAAGCATCTAGAAAGGACGCTAAGCATGGATCAAGAACGTAAAAAAGAACAAAAGCGTGTCACTTATGTTTGCCAACTCATCAAACAACGGACACAAAAGCTCAAAGATGATCTGGCTAAGGCACAACAAGAAACAGCCTTGGTTGAACGTAATTACAGCCAAAATGCTAAAATCAATACATTTGAAATCGATGACCAGATGGAAACAAACGCTGAGGTTCAACAACAAAAGCAACTTGTTGCTAAGAATCTACAAGATCAAAAAATTCTAAAACATCAGCTCAAACAATTAGGTACACTACAAAATTCGCCTTACTTTGGGAGAATCGATATTCAAGAAGACAACACAGAAAGCGAAACTCTTTATATTGGAACCGCATCATTTGTCGATCAAAATCAAGATTTCTTAATTTATGATTGGCGTGCTCCAATTTGTGCACTGTATTATAACGGAACGCTTGGACAGGTCAGCTATACTACGCCCGCTGGCTTACAAAAGGCACAATTACTTAAAAAACGTCAATTTACCATTGTAAACGGTCAAATCAAGCATATGTTTGATACTAATGAAACCATTGGTGATGAAATCTTACAAGGCGTACTAAGCGAGCATTCCGATGAATACATGAAAAATATCGTGGCTACCATTCAAAAAGAGCAAAATGATATTATTCGAGATACTAGAAATGATTTATTGTTGGTTCAAGGTGTGGCTGGATCAGGTAAAACCTCAGCCATCTTACAACGTATTGCTTTTTTGCTTTATCATAACCGTGAAAAATTAGCTGTCGATCAAATTATCTTGTTTTCACCTAATTATTTATTTTCACATTATATTTCAGAAGTTTTGCCTAGTTTAGGTGAAAAAAATATGCGCCAACTGACGCTTAACGCCTTTTTAAAACGGCGCTTTGAGGGGCTAAAAGTCGAAGAATTATTTGAACGCTATGAACAAAATCAAGCATCTTTTATGACTAAAATTAAGGAAAGTGCATATTTCATGCAACAAATTAGCGCTTATGTTACAAGCTTAGACCCTGCAGATATTTGTTTTTCTGATATTTTATTAGACGGCGAAATCTTTTTTAGCAAAACACAAATCGCGCGCTATTATCAAAACTTACCCGCGACCCTTAAGCCGGCTGCACGGTTTTTGGAAACTAAAAACTTATTAATTAAAGAATTAAACAAACGTATCCGTACTCAAACGCGTCTACCTTGGGTATTAGAACAAATTGAAATGCTAAGTGAGCGCCAATATCATGCCTTGATGCAAAATAAAGAGCGTGGACGCTTCCAAGAAATTGCTGATGAACAAGATTATTTAGCGCGCCAAATTCTTAAAAAACGCTACGCCAAAGTTTACGAAGCTTTATACAATGATTATTTCATCGACACTTATGCCCAATATGAACATTTCTTAAATACTACCTTACCTAAAGCAACTCGTCAGTTTACATTAAATCTAGAATATCATCGCATAGAATTAGCTGATTGTGCTCCTTTGCTTTATTTACGCGACTTATTGACTGGTAGCGGTCAAAACATGGCGATTGCACATTTATTTATCGATGAAATACAAGATTACAGCTTAGCAATGCTTTTATATCTTAAACATGCTTTTCCAAAAGCAAAATTGACTTTATTAGGTGATAGCGAACAAGCCTTGTTTAACCCGCTACAAACACCTGATAAATTATTAAACAGTCTTCAACAAACCTTAGACGTTAAAAAAAGTAAATTAATCGCATTAAACAGAAGTTACCGCTCCACTTATGAAATCACTAATTTTGCTAAACAATTACTACCCGATGGTGATAACATTGAGGCATTTAATCGTCCAGGTACATTGCCTAAATTAATTTTAGTTCCGGATTTAGATATTGGATTGGCAACATTAAAGCAACAAGTAGCGCTTTTAAATGGTCAAATCGCCTTAATTACCAAAGATGCTAAACAAGCTTTCTTTTTAGCTTCTAAACTAGATAGACTTGGTTTTAAATTGGTCAAAAAAGAAGATCAAAAATTGCCACAACAAAATGTCATCTTGCCGATTTATTTGGCTAAAGGTTTAGAGTTTGATAATGTTTTAGCCTTTGATATTTCACAATCTTCTTATACAGATGATGACATTGGAATTTTATATACGATTTGTTCACGCGCTATGCATCAATTGACACTTATTGGAATTAAACAGTTTCCTACTTGTTTCCAAGCAATTACGCCTACCAGTTATCAATTAGAAAAACATCTACAACTCAAACATAAATAAAAACCTCACGGCACTTATGCTGTGTGCCTCCTTACTGGATCATCCAATAAAGAGGATACACATCAAATTTGCCATGAGGTTTTTTATTAGATTTGATCAAATTTATAACTAATACGATACGTCTTCTTGCTAAATTTAGGTAAGACGATATCACCAAAGTTTTCTTGATTAATTGCATCTGGTAAGGTTTGAGCTTCTAAGGCTAACCCTTCTCCACCGATAGCTTCTTTACCATTATCACGACTAAACTTAATTCCACTTGGAATTTCTGCCATCGAATACATCACCAAACCATTGCGACATGAATCAATCGTAACTTGGCGCCCACTTTCATTATCACGTAAAATAGCAATTGGTTCGTTTGCCTTACCAGGTTCATTAACAACAAAAGCATCATCAAAACCGCATACAGCTTGGGCTGCTTGCTTAACGTTGCTGAATTTTTGGAAATCATATGGACTATCTTCTACACTATGCACTCGTCCAGTTGGAATCAAGTCATCGGCTAAATCAAGATATTGACTACTGTTAATCTTTAAAGAATGTGTCGCTAAGTCTTGGCGATCACTTAAATTGAAATAAACATGATTTGTTGGATTAAACAAAGTATCCTTATTATCAGCCAAAGCACTATAAGTGATTGTTACACAATCTTGATTGTCTAAAGTATAGATGATAGTCGCAAGCATATCGCCTGGGAAACCATCTGCTTGTTCAGTAATCTTAGTTTGAAAAATTGCACTGACACTGTTTTTTGCCTCTGACACTGTGTAATCCCAATTTAAAGTATTAAAACCGTTTGGACCACCGTGTAAAGTATTGCCATTATTATTTTTTGGTAATGTAATTTGTTTACCATTCAAAACACAAGAGCCATTATTAATGCGTCCTGCTACACGTCCGATTGACTGACATACACATAATGGATTGCTATAGTAATCTTTGGTTTCAGCAAAACTTAATAATAAATTAGTTAAATCACCTTTTTTGTTGGGAACTAAAAATTCTTGCCATGTTGCTCCCATCGTCAAGCACGAAGCTTGCACTCCATTATCATTAATCAAGGTAATCTTAGTTACAATATTTCCTTCAAAATTGTCTAAAACACTCTTTATAATTTCCATAATCAAACTGCCTCTCTTTTATTTTTTAGCTGTTTACTATAATCTTATTTTACCTCACAACACCAACACTTTAAAGCGATTACATAAAATTATATGATTATTTTTGTAAGTAAAAAATTGGTATTTTTTAGTTAATAATAAGCAAATTTACGAAAAATAAATTTATTTTCGACTTCCAAATTCAATAATTCCAAGCATTATCTGTAAGCAATAAAAAGTAAATGCTTATATTTTTTCAAAAAATACTTGCTTTATCCAAAATAAAAAGGTATGGTATACACAAGGAGAAAAAGAGGAAGTTTACAATAGGGAGGCTTTTTAGCAGATGAATGAAACTATTGTTCAAAAGATCGAATCACGTATCGGGAAAAACAAAGAATGGCGTTTAATCAACAAAGACGGTCATTTTTTAAACGTTAGCTTTTCAATTAACCTCGAAAACAACATGAAAAAGCTACGTAACTTCTCATTTAATCGTTTCGAATCTGAACAACTTAACGAATTATCTAAGCTAGTGCCTAGCTTAACAGCAGACTATAATTTGCATATCAATCAAGAACTTACAGGTTCTACTTACTTGCCTGTATCGGCAGAAAATGCTGTTTCGTTGTTTGAAAAAATAAATTAGACATAAAAAACCGTCACATATGACGCAAATTTCTGATAATGCTTTTTAAGCACAGAAACTCAAATCATATTGACGGTTTTTTATTAACGATCGTTATAGCCGTTTGGATGGCTTGTATGCCAATTCCAAGCAGTTTGAATAATCTTGTGAATATCATCAAATTGTGGTTGCCAGCCCAAGACCTCACGTGCCTTATCAGAAGCTGCAATCAACTTATCAGGATCGCCTCCGCGACGTGGCCCAATTTCAGCAGGTATTTCTTTGCCGGTCACTTCGCGTGCAGCTTTTAAGATTTCAAGGTTTGAAAAACCTGTCGATGAACCAAGGTTAAATGCGTTTGAATCATTACCTGCACGTAAATATTCTACGGCTAAGATGTGTGCATCCGCTAAATCAAATGGATGTACATAATCACGTACGTTGGTTCCATCTTGTGTATCATAATCATCCCCAAAAATCATCAACTTATCACGCTTGCCCATCGCAACTTCTAACACGATTGGCATTAAATGTGTTTCTGGGTGATGATCTTCACCAATTGTGCCGTCTGGCTTAGCACCAGCAACATTGAAGTAACGCAAGGCTACAAACTTAATTCCATATGCCTGATCTGCCCAGCGCATGATTTTTTCCATCATCAACTTACTTTCACCGTATGGATTGATTGGATTTTGCGGGTCATCTTCATGAATTGGCATTTTTTCAGGGATACCATATGTTGCAGCAGTCGATGAAAAGACAATCTTTTTAATTCCAAATTCATTCATAACTTCAAGCAACTTAATCATCCCAGCCGTATTGTTATCAAAATACTTCAACGGCTCTGTCATAGATTCGCCTACTAAAGAAAAGGCTGCAAAATGGATAACCGCATCTACTTGTGGGTTTTCTTTAAAAACTTCACGCATAAATGGTTGGTCTGCCAAATCACCTTCATAAAACTTAGCATCTGGATGCACAGCAGCTCTATGTCCAGTCACCAAATTATCAACAACTACTACGTCATGGCCTTTTTCAATCAAACGATCAACCATGTGTGAACCAATATAACCGGCACCGCCTAAAACTAATACTGACATTGGAAATCCTCCCTTTGCAAAAGCAATCATTTATCTTATTGCGTATTTAATTTTAACAGTTTTTGAGCTAAAAAGAAAAATATTTTCTCTCAGGATTTTTTTACTAATTACACTAATTATTTTACTAAATTTTTACTATTTTTCAAGGGTTTTTTCACTCTAATATATAAAAAGCTTGTTGTTTTTATTCCTATATGGTTAACTATAATTTAGATATTATTTTTCGCGAGGTGAAACGATGGCTGAATTGCTCTACAAACAACTTATTTCCGATTTAAAACGGCGTATTTTTGCCCAAGAATTCACCAATATGAAGCTTCCAGATGAACGAACATTAGCTAGCCAATACAATGTCAGTCGCAGCTCTGTCAAGCGTGCATTAACACGGATGGCCAGTGATGGTATCATCTTCAAAAAGCGTGGTTCTGGAACGTTTATCAATCCATTATACTTAAAAAATGAATCTGTCTTTAACTACGAAGAAGGAACAAACTTAGGAATTACTGATAATTTTAAGATGAACGGCAAACGTCCTAAAAGCCAAGTACTCAACTTCGAAGTCATCTCACCTACAGAAGAATTACAACGCGACTTATTCTTACAACCGGATGATTTTGTTTATAAAATTGAACGCCTGCGCTTATTTGATGAACAACCTTTCATGATTGAAACAGGTTATATCCCAATTAAAATTGTCCCTGAACTTTCTCGCACACAGATCGAAAGTTCAATCTTTAATTATCTACAAAAAAACTATAATCTTTCGGTGACTAAATCGTTTTTATCAGTCTTTGCAGAACCTTCAACTAAGCGCGATCAGGAATTACTGAAGCTAAAAGAAAATGAACCAGTCGGTATTATGGAAGGTATCTTCTTTTTAGATAACGGAACTCCATTTGAGTTTTCACATATGCGTTTGCATTATCAATACTTAAAATTCAATTCATTCGTCAGTGTCGATCATTAAAAAACTACCAATCCATCATAACTGGATTGGTAGTTTTTTAATTCAAATAAATTTTTTGTAGGTCCTGTAATTGCTTATCATTTAACATCAATTCATTACGCAAATAATCGTTAACCGAACCGTATTCTTTTTTAATCAAAAGCAAAGCATGATCAAGATAAGCATTGCTTACCCGCCCAAGACTGCGAATATTAGCAACAAAATAAGGTGTCTTAGCCGCTTGCTTAGCCTTGTTTAGGTTAATTTCTCGCAAAGGTCGCAAATATTCATTTGAAGCCAAATAATCCTTACGAATCGTTTGTTCATCAACTCCTAAAGCAGTCAAGACATAAACGGCTCCCATCCCAGTACGATCTTTTCCCATCGAACAATGGAACAAAACAGATTCATTTTCTTTGTCGTTAGCCAATAAAACATCAAAAAACTTACGATAAGCGACACGTGCACTATCAGCCAACACAATATCAGCATATGCTGATTTCATTTCAGCCACACCAAGTGCTGGGTCTGTGTTGTAACGTTCCCGCTCTTCCCAACTCTTTTGTGTACTGCGGGTTTCATCGATTGGAAAAACTGGCGTAAAGTGATACTGCACATTTTCAGGTAAGAGATCTGGTGCTGCTTGACATTCAGCAGGCGAACGAAAATCAACATCATGTCGCATTCCATACTCATCAAGATAGACTAATTCTTCTGGCGATAATTCAGCCAAACTAGCCGAACGAATAAGCTTATGGTATTTAAGCGTACGGTTATCTTTGGTTTGATAACCACCTATGTCTCGAAAGTTAAAGCCATTTTTCATCTCTAAAAGTCGCATGTCAAAGAAATCTCCTTAGTGTAAAACGTTTTCTATCTATCACACTTAATATAATACGTTTATTAGCCATCAACGTCTAGTCTTTTTATTAAAAATTTGCATTTCTTTTTAAATATAGTATGCTAAAAACACGGAGGGATTTGTATGACAACATTTTATATAATTAGACACGGCCAAAGTCAAGCCAATCAACAAGGCATCCTTCAAGGTGCTAAAATCAATACCGCCTTGACTTCTTATGGAAAACAACAAGCCTTGGCAACTAAAGCAAAACTAGCTGGGATTAGTTTTGACAAAATCTTTGCTAGTCCACTACTACGAGCAGCTCAAACCGCTGCTTTAATCAACGACAATCAACCCGTAACCTTTGATTGTCGCCTTAAAGAATACGATTATGGCTCATGGGATGGCATGCTTGAAAAAGACATTTGGCAACAATACCCTCAATTTTTTGATACCCATCATAACTTATTACCTGGATTTGAAAAATTAACTAACGCACCTAGTTTTGCCCAAACAAAACAAGAAGTAGGCGAATTTTTAACACAGGTAGCCAAAAAATATCCAACTGCAACAGTTCTTGTCGTTAGTCATGGCTTTACTATTAAACTAATGCTTGATTGGCTATTAGATATCGGTTCTTTAGCCAATTTAAACGAACCACAAAATGCCGGGATAACAATTTTTGAAATCAGCCACAACGCTAAAACTTTACTCGCTTTTAATCGCTAATAAATGCGCCCATTTCTGCGATATAATCTTGGCGCTGACTTTGCCAATATTCGCGATCTTTTTGATTTAACTTACGTAATACTTTGCACGGATTACCGACTGCTATGGAGTTTTTTGCAATATCTTTAGTAACAACCGAGCCTGCCCCAATCACACTATTTGCACCAATTGTCACTCCTGGACAAACTACAACATTACCACCCAACCATACATTATCGCCAATTTTTATCTCTTTACCAAACTCTAACCCTGTATTTCTAACATCTGGATCAAGTGGATGACCTGCCGTATATAAACTCACGCGCGGTCCAAACATCACATTATCCCCAATCGTAATCTTAGCAACATCCAAAAAAATCGCATTAGTATTGGCATAAAAATTTTCACCAATATAGGTGTTTTGACCATAATCACAATAAAACGGCGGTTCAATATAGTAATTTTGCCCCACTTTGCCTAACAATTGCTTAAGCAACTCTTGTTGTTTAGAAAAATGTTCTGGTGCAAGCTGATTAAAGCGATGCAACAACACCTTGGCTTGTTTAGCTTCTTTTTTTAATGTTGGATCAGCCGCAATATATAATTCTTGCGCCAACATTCTTTGCTTTTGTGTACGTGCCATCTATTTTCTCCTTAAATCTTTTTTCAAAGTTTAACATTATTTTTTAACAAATGCACCCCATAAAAAAGTTCACTTCACCTTTGATAAAAAACGTACTAATTCATTTTTTATTTCTCTATAGTTCGTTTTTTGTTCATTTTTAACGTAAAAATGAGATTGACTAGGCTTTATTTTTCTGATATAACGAATATATCTCACAAAAAGGATGTGCTTATTTTGGATTGGTTAGCTGATTTAATGGCCGCTATTGGTGTTGTCTTAAATGGCATCCCTCAAGGAATCATGGCTATGACACTTGGTTTTGCAGTTTTCCCTACCACTTTTTCTTTTATTTTCGCTTCAGCAATTAATGGTATTTTCCAATCAGTTGCTCCACTTTCATTTCAAGCTGAATCTTTAGCGCTCACAGGTAAACTTGGACAAAACATTCGCGAACGAACATCGATTATTTTTGGTGGTTCACTTATCATGTTAGCAATTGGATTAAGTGGGACATTAACTAAGATAGTTAATTTTTTAGGCAATGATATCATCAATGCTATGATGGCTGGTGTTGGAATCATGCTAGCCAAAATTTCGCTAGAGATGTGTAAAGGACCACAAAAAAGTGGCTGGGTTTCTCTTAGTATCGCTCTTTTGACTTATATTATTAGCCACGATTTAGTTTGGACCATCTGTTTATCCGTGATAGGTACAAGTTTATTTGCGGTAGTCATCGAAAAATATAATGCCAAACTTCCTGAATACGTAACCGCACGCCGCTTTATTTTTACTAAGCCGATATTTAACTCTACGGTAATGCGGGGCGCCTTAAGCCTAGCTTGCCTTAACATCGGCGCTAACCTTTCTTATGGCTTAATCACCGGTCAAATGACAGGTGTTAAACCTAACCCTGTCAATTTAAATTTATTAACTAGCACACAAGCTTTGGCAGACATGGGAACTAGTTTACTTGGCGGTGCGCCGGTTGAAACCATCATCTCAGCTACGGCTAGTGCGCCTGAACCAGTAATTGCAGGTATCATGATGATGTTAATTATGGCGGTAATTCTTTTGGCAGGATGGTTGCCTAAAATTGGACGCTTTGTTCCTAGTTCTTCTATTGCAGGTTTTTTATTTGTCTTAGGTGCTTTTGTCACTTTCCCAGAAAATGCTGCTAGCTCATTAGCAAGTCCTAATCCGACTATCGCTGCTTTGACAATGATTGTCACTGCTTTGATTGATCCTTTTGCGGGCTTACTTGCCGGTGGTTGTTTAAAATTTATTTTACCGTTACTTGGATTGGGGGCTTAATTATGTCACAAACTTACACACTCAACATAGCAGGATTAACTCGTAAATTACCGCTCTTACCTATTTCAACAGATTTAACCATCGCTTCTTTTGTAATGCTAGGCGACGCACAACTAACACATGCTGTTGCTAAAGAACTCGTTAAAAAAATCCCTACAGATTGCCAAGCATTAGTTACCCTCGAAAGCAAAGGAATCCCCTTAACGCATGAACTTGCCTTGCTATTGGGGCATGATCGATATGTTGTTTTACGCAAATCCATCAAAAGCTACATGCAAGAGCCATTATGTATTAATGTCCAATCAATTACGACCACTAATCAACAAAAACTTGTCTTAGATAAAAACGATGCAACTTTTTTAGCAGGAAAAAAAGTTGTCTTAGTCGATGATGTCATCAGCACCGGTGGATCATTAGCAGCTGCGACAGAACTCCTCAAAAAAGCCAACGTTACATTGCAAACTAAGATAGCTGTTTTAGCTGAAGGAGATGCCAACAAACGCACGGATATCTCTTATCTTGAACATCTGCCACTATTCAATGCTAGTGGAGCAAAAATTTAGCCTAGTTTTGTTTTAACCTGTTTTTTAGTATAATTGGAAAGGTATTTTAAAAAACAGAGGTCAGTTAGTCATGTTAAAAAAATCAAAATTTTTAATTCCAGGGATTATTTTAGTAGCTGCGATGCTAAGAATTCCCTTCACAACGATTCCTTCAATTTTAACGGAAGTCGCTGCTGGTTTGAACGTACCAGTCAGCTCATTAGGAACATTAACGACAATTCCATTGTTGATGTTTGCTTTGGTGTCATCTTTTGCACCTAAACTTGCGCAAAGAATCGGTATCGAATGGTCGTTTAGTTTAGTATTGTTTTTGATGGCTGTTGGCTCATTTATTCGTACTTTAAGTGTGCCGACACTTTATTTAGGAACTGCTATGATTGGTGCTGGCATTGCCGTTTTAAACGTCTTGATGCCTAGTATCGTAACAGCATATTTCCCACATAAAATCGGTCAATATACGACACTTTATACGACATCGATGGGAATTTCTGCTGCAGTCGCCTCATCTTTAGCTGTTCCTATTACTCAAGCATCATCTTGGAAGACTCTCATCTTAGTTTTAACCGTCTTAATTTGTCTAAGCTTTGTGGTTTGGCTACCAAACGTCAAATTCAATCACAAGCTAAGTGTTAATTCCAATCAAAAAACAACTTCTTCGTTTTGGAAGAATAAAGTTGCTTGGGTCTTGCTAATCTTTGGGGGCTTTCAATCAATGCTCTTTTACACTGGGTTAACCTGGTTGCCTACGATGGCTTCTAACGCTGGCCTTTCACATGCTACTGCTGGAACATTGTCTGGTGTTTACTCCTTAATCAGCCTACCATTATCGATGTTTTTACCAAATCTCGTTGCACATGTCAGCGCTAAATTACGACGTACAATCATGGGAGGATTTTGTTTATTGGGTATCATCGGAATTGCAGCCTTATTTTTCCAACAAGCTAGCTTTGGTTATTGGTTATTAATCAACTGTCTTATCGGAGCATCTGTAGGTGCTTTATTCCCATATCTGATGACAACTTTTTCTTTAAAAACCACCGATCCTCACAAAACCGCCAAGTTATCTGGCATGGCCCAAACAGGTGGTTACTTACTAGCAGCAGTCGGTCCATTTTTATTTGGTTATGGCTTTGAAATCTTTCATTCATGGACCTTTTCAATCGCTTGTTTATTGCTTGCAAGTATCGCAATGACCGCTTGCATGCTGTATGTTGAACGTTTTGATAAAATTGGTTAAAAAAACTTAGACAAATTTAGGATAAAACCTTATTTTTGTCTAAGTTTTTATTTTTATTAAACTGATGTCACTGTATTTTTAGAATTCACATCAAATAATCTTTTACCTTGATTTATATGCGAAATTGTATCATTGAAATCTAAATGATAATTTTCTGAATTGGTGACTAACACAATAACTGTCGAATCTAGGCCTTTAGATTCAATCAAATCTTTATCGAATGTTCCTAAAATATCTCCCGGGTTAACCTTTTGGCCTACCGCAACTTTAGTTTCAAAACCTTCACCATCTAGTGATACAGTATCAATCCCTAAATGAATTAAAATTTCCGCGCCTTGTTTTGTAGTAATCCCATACGCATGTCCTGTTTTCGCAACCAAAGTAACTTCTCCAGCAACTGGTGCACTAACATTGATTAATCCTTTAGTTCCTTTTGGAACAGCTATCCCTACACCTTTGCCCATCATACCAGATGAAAATACTGGATCATTAACATCTTTTAATGCAACTACTTGACCATTAACAGGTGCTAACAATTCATCTGGAATTGTAGCATCACTTTCACACACATCATCATCTTCTAGTACTTCTTTGGGAATTGCGAAAATATTAGTTAAAACAAACGCTAATACAATCGTTAAAATAGATACTATTGTATAAATTGTTAATGCACGGAAATTATAGATATACATTAAATATGATGGAAGTACTGCTAAACCATAAGTATTAGCTGCCACATTTAAGATACTTAGCACAGCCGCTCCTATCCCCGAACTAACAACGGTTACAATTAACGGCTTAATATTATATCGAATAAGAACACCAAAAATAGTTGGTTCTGAAACACCAAATAATTGTGATGCTATCGCAGAAATCGAATTTTCTTTGGCATTCAAGGATTTTGCTCGTAAGAAAATCGCTAACGCTACACCTAAGTTGGCAAAACCATACATTCCTTCCAATGTGATTAATGGATTCAAATGCGTAGCTGCTAACAAAGATGTCTCTATTGCAATCATCATTTGATGAATCCCGATAACAACCATCAGTGGATATAAAGCACCGATAAGAAAACCACCAATCCCAAATGGCAAATTAATAACTGCTTCAACTAGATGAATCAACATATTTTCCACCGAATGAACGATTGGTCCTACCCCTAAAATCATAATTGTAAATGTTACTAATAATGTCAAAAATGGTGTCAAAATTTGTTCTAAAACATGAGGCATCTTCTTTCTAAAAAACAACTCTAACTTAGCACCGATAACCCCAGCTACTAAAGCTGTCAAGACTGAGCCTTGGCTACCAATAACAGGAATAGCACCAAATAACATTAATGCTTTTTGACTACCGTCTGCAACTGAATAAGCATTAGGTAATGTTGGAGAAACTAGCATCAACCCTAAAACGATCCCAATAATTGGTGTCCCTTTAAAATATCTAAATGTAGACCAAACTAATAATGCGGGTAAAAATGAGAAAACAGTATCTGTTAAAACACTGATAACAGTCGTCAAATCAGCTGGAATATCAGCTGGATTGGCTCCAAAAAAACCTAAAACCGTCGCATTGGTAAAGGTACTTTTTAAACCTAAAAACAACCCTGTTGCTGCAATTACAGGAACAATCGGAATAAAAATCCCTGCTAGCATCGCCATCAATCTTTTACCCAAAGGTTGATTGCTCATGTCTACTTTTACTTCATTATTGTCATCTTTACCATAAATCGCATTTACACGATTGCTTTTTTCGATAGCTTCATAAACTTCATTAACAGCTCCTGTTCCAATGATAACTTGAAATTGGCCGGACCCAAAAAAGACTCCTCTTACTCCTGGAAAATCTTGAATTTCTTTGCTAGCAATCGCTTGTTCATCTTTAACGACAAAGCGCAAGCGTGTTTCGCAATGTGTAACCGAAACAATATTACTATCTCCAACTACATCTAAAATATCTTGTGCTAATTTTTCATAATTAACTGTTTGTTTAGCCATATATATTAATCCTCTCTAATCATAATAGCTTGATATGGTTTCAAGGTTACTTTTCCCTGTGCTTTGATAGTTTCTGGATAAGAATTTAACAACACTTCACCTTCCACCCAAATTTCATTTGTTTGTGCTGATAAATTCACAAACACTTTGATTTTTTCTCCGCGCTGATATGCAAATACATCATCAGGAACTGTAACAATTTCTTGATAATCGCCCCAAACTAAATCATTTGCTAATTCTGGACATTTACGTAGCGCTATCATTTGCTTATAAAAATTAAGCGTTGAATCAGATTTAGTTGATTCTGTGGCTACATTACATTGTGGACATTGGTCATTTATCTTAATATACGTAGCTGCACCTTCATTAAATCCATAATTCTTACTGTCATCCCATTGGAAAGGAACTCGTCCATTATCTCTTGAACGTAAATTAACAAAGTTTAAAGTTTCTTGTTTTGAATACCCTTCTTGCTTTGCTCGCTCATAATTATTAAAACTAGATACGTCATTGAATTCTTCAATACTTTGTCTCTTAAAATTAGTCATTCCTAACTCTTGACCTTGGTAAATAAATGGCGCGCCCTTCAAAAAGAAATATGCCATACCTAAAGCTTTTGCACCTATTTCGTTTTGATATTTTTCATCCCGAATAAATTTCGAAACACTCCGCGGTTGATCATGATTCTCAAAGAAATTAGCTCCCCATCCACCAGGAATACCTTGAATGGTTTCTTGACTCTTAGTAATCATTGTTTTTAATTCTTTCACAGTCCAATTGGTTCTTTTATACCATTCGGAGCCAGATTCCACGTCAATATCAACATAGTGAAAGTCAAAAGCCATCGAAAAATATCCATTATCTCCAATAAATTCATGAAGCTGATCATACTTTAAACCAGATGTTTCGCCAACGGTTACTACCTTGTTTAAACATTTTTCTGATAATTCTCGTAAGAATATTTCAATACCTGGTCTATTTTCAGTTTTTCTTTTAACCTTTCCTAAACCATCATTTCCGTCAGGTGAAATTGAGGCAAAATCTTGATCTTTCTTAATAAACGTAATAGCATCTACCCTAAAGCCGTCAATTCCAAGATCAATCCACCAGTTAATCATTTGATAGATTTCTAAACGTAATTCTTCATTTTCCCAGTTTAAATCAGGTTGTTTTTTCGAAAAAACATGCAGGTAATACATATCATCTTCATTTGGAACCTTTTCCCATGCGCTACCAGCCCCAAAGTTACTGCGCCAGTTATTAGGCGGACCTTGCTTGGACTTTTTAAAAATATAATAATTACGATATTTTGAATTTGGATCTTTTAAAGCTTCTTGGAACCACCAATGCTCATCGGAAGTATGATTAATAACTAAATCCATCATCACCTTGATATCTAATTCATGAGCTTTGTTAATTAGCTCTTGTAAATCTTTAAATTCACCAAACATCGGATTAATCGCTTGATAATCTGAAATATCATATCCATTGTCACACATCGGGGATTTGTACACCGGACTTAGCCATAAAAACGTAATTCCTAAATCTTTTAAATAAGGCAATTTTGTCGTTATCCCTTTTAAATCACCTATGCCATCATTATTAGAATCTTTAAATGATGCGGGATAAACTTGATAAAATATCTCATCTGCTATTTTTTTCATCTGCTTCATTCTCTCTAAAATAATATTCTCTCCCAATATGGTATCGATACCACGAAGCGGTAAAAATAATAATTAGGAAATTTAAGAACTTTTCCTAATTACCATTTTTAAATTTAAATCCATCTCTGTTAGATCATTTGATACATCTAGCCTATCTAGCAAGCATTTTACAGCATTATTTGCCATTTCAAAAATCGGTTGGTGAACTGTTGTTAAAGGAACTAGAATATATGGAGCAAAAGGCTGATCATCAAATCCCATGACTGCTAAGTCAGCGGGTACGTTTATATTAAAATCGGTACAACGTGCAATAATTCCGGTTGCTACTTCATCGGAGTTAGAAAAAATTGATCTAGGCATTTTGTCCAGTTTACGTAAACTATCTACAATTTTTTTACCATCTTCAATACTATGTGCATTTTCAAAGATAGTTGTTGTATCAAGCTTTATTCCCGTATGTTCTGCAAAATCTTTATAAGCTTTATTACGCATATTCCCATGATTACTTGCATCAAAATTGATACTTCCGGTTACATACGCAATTTGCGGACCATAATTATCGTTTAAATATGTTAATGCTTCACGTACCACATGATATTGATCAACGAAAATCGAATTAGCTTCAAAACCCGTAATTTTTTCATTTACCAAAACAATCTGTTTACCATATTCACAAAGCATTTCTTTAACATAATCACGATCCTCAATAGATGCCATCAAAAGACCATCAAACGAACGATTTTTTAATTTATCCAAAATCTTACGCTCAATTACTTTATCATCGTATGTCTGCATAATACTTACTTCATATCCATAACGATTAAGCAAACGTTCAATGTTATCAAATAAAGTAGCAAAGAAAGGATTAGTGATTCGTGAAACTACCACACCAATCTGACTTGTCTTATTTGTACGTAATCTCTTAGCTGCCGTATTAGGCACATAATCCAAATCTTGGATCGCTTGGATAATTTTAGCTCGTGTTTTTTCTGAGATATGTGGACTATCATTTAAATAGCGCGAAACTGTTGTAGTTCCTACACCAGCTTTTTGGGCTATTTCCTTAATATTAACCATTATTCTCACCTTTTCATGGTATCGATTCCAAAAATAATATATCATCATCTAAAAACGCTGTCAACTACTAAAAGCAAAATAAAATCGCAAAATTAGTCAAAAACCAGTTTTGCGATTTTACAATTTTACTGTTTACTAATGATCACCGCTTGCCTACTTTCCAAACTATCCAAAACAGGCTGTTGGCTTAATAAATCTGTTCGTCCAACAAATTCAGATGGAACGACTTGGCTTTTGTCTGTTGGATTTAAGATAAAGGTTAGCGTTGTCTCATCTTTGATACGTTGGATTATCTCTAGCTTTGTTTTACTTTGTGTCATACGTGGCAAGGCTAGCTCGTCACTAATTTAGCCAACATTTCATCTGCGAATTGACTGGCAAAATACCAGACTTTCCCTTTGCCAAAGTTATTTTTAGTAGTGGCCACCATGCCCGCATAAAACTCACTAGCATATGTTGCTAAAACCTAAGTTTCTTTCGGATGAACCAAATCACACAATAATTCAGTCGGATACTTTTGACCTTGATAATCTACCCAGATAGTTTGCTTAGGCACCACAACATCGGTTTCTTCAACCCAGATACCGGTCAATTCACGCAAAGCCCCTGGATAACCACCTAGATATACATTATCGTTTTGATCGACTAAACCAGATAAATAAGTCGTCACCAAGTTCCCGCCCTTTGCAACATAATCACTTAGTTTTTGTTTAAGTTGCGGTGAAACCATGTATAACACAGGAGCAACGACTAAATCATACGCACTAAAATCGTTTGTATTTCCAATCACATCGACGGTGATGTTTTGCTCATAAAAATGCCGATAATAAGTTTGAACGATTTTGACATAGTCGATATCTTGTCTAATACCTGCCATATATTGTAAGGCCCACATGTTTTCCCAATCAAAAAGTACGGCAACCTTGGCTTGCACTCGGCTATCTTTAAAAGTTGTCCCCAGCCGTGCTAGCGTTTGACCGAGGCGTTGAATTTCCTTGAAAACTCGTGTATCCGTCCGCTGACTATGCGCAATGACTGCGCCATGAAATTTTTCTTGGGCTCCAATCGATTGTTTCAATTGGAAATATTGCACCGTATCTGCTCCATGCGCGATGGCTTGCAAACTTTGCGTAAACATCTGTCCAGGACGTTTGAGCGGACTATAAGCTTGCCAGTTGACATGAGCTGGTGTATCATATTGCGGATAGCTATCATATGAGATGACATCTTGGTGTTTAGCCCATTTAAAATAATCAATATCGTTATTTGGCACACCATAAAAATTAGTCGTAATCGGTGTTGTAGTATCATATTTTTCGATTTCAGCTTTTTCTAACAAATAACACTCTAACAAACTTGCCGATTGGAAACGCCGATAATCCAATGAAATCGCTTCAAAAGCCGTTTGTCCCCGGCTTTTTCGCTTAATTTATTAGGAACCACTATTTCATCCCAATCATGAATGGTATGTGCTCAAAACTTAGCATTCCAGGCTTGATTTAAGTTGTCTAAGGTTTGGTATTTGTTTTTTAACCATGCAACAAACGCTTGGCGGCAATGTTCACAATAACACATACCCCCATATTCATTGTTAATGTGCTAGTTGACCAGTTGTGGATTAGCTGCGTAACGCTTAGCTAGTTGTGCAACCAATTTTTGCACAAAGCGCCGATAATGCGAGCTATGTGGGCAAAAATTATGACGTTGCCCAAACACATGGCTCCTTCCTTGATAATCCACCCTCCCAACATCTGGATACTTTTTAAACATCCACGCCGGCATCGCGGCTGTCGCTGTCGCTAAAACTATCTTAAAGCCAGCTCGACTCAAGTTGTCCATGATTTCATCAAGTTGTGAAAAATCATAAACATCTTCGGCAGGATGTAAACTATCCCATGCAAAAATATTGATCGAAGCCGAATTAATTTGAGCTTGCTTAAAGACCTCCAAATCGTTTGCCCAGGTTTCTTTGGGACATTGTTCAGGATTATAATCTCCCCCAAATAAAAAAGGTATTGCTTTTTTCAGCTTCCCCTAAATTCCTTTCTAAACAAAGCTAATTTTTTAAAATTATATTATGATTCTGCTTTCATGTAAACCAACAAAAAAAGCCAGCTTAAAGCTAGCTTTTAAGACCTTAAAACACTACAACTTGGCCGTTGTGTTTAACGGTATATTCTAATGTCTGCAAGTTAGCTGTCAAGCTAACTTGATCACTTGCATCTTTGTTGCTTCGTACGATTGTAATTTCGTATTCACTTGGTGCTTGTACATCGATAGAACCTTCCAAATCAAAAGCTGGTGTTTGATTTCTAAAGCGCAACAAGTTCAACAAAGCCGCTACGACTGGGCGTTTAACCTCGGTTGCAATTTCATCACTTGTATAATAGTGGCGATTGATGTTTCTGCCTTCTTTGGTCTTTTCTAACAATTCAATATCATTTTTACCTGCCAATAAGCCAACATAATAGACTTGTGGAATACCAGGCGCAAAGACTTGTAACAAGCGACTCATGAAATACTTGGCATCGTCATCGCCTAAAGCCGAGTAATATGTCGAGTTAATTTGATAAATATCTAAATTATTATATTCTGCACTAGAGTATTTACGTTTTACGTTTGCCCCAATCTTGTATAATTCATTGACGGCAAAATCAACTTCGTCTTGCGTTAAAATATCACGAACATCGACTACCCCAATACCATCGTGTGTGTCAAGCGTCGTAAATTGTTTCATCGGACTCATCTTAAGCCACTTGACCAAACGATTCGTCTTACCGCTATAAAGCGAATATAAAACAACCATCGGCAAGGCAAAGTCATAGACAAAATAGTCATGTTCGGTAATCTTAGCTTGAATCGTGTAATGTTCATGAATTTCTGGTAATAATTCACAGCCCTTTGCCTTTGTGATGTCTCTGACATAATCTAATAATTCCCAGATTTCTGGTTCAACAAAGAAATCATTGGTGTCTAACTTTTTGACAGCATAAGCAAATGCATCCAAACGAATCACACTAGCTTTATGTTCAATCAAACTCAATAATGTTTTTTTGATGAATTCCTTAGTCACGTCTTTTCTGACATCTAAATCGATTTGTTCTTCACCAAAAGTATTCCAAAGATTTTCGCATGTGCCATCAGCAAACACGATTTCTTGTTTAGGTGCACGATCCTTACGTTTATAAATTAAATCCACATCTTCTTTAGTCGGGCGACCCTCTGGCCAAAATTTATCCCAGCTCAAGAACAAATCTTTATACGGACTTTGATCTTTATTTTGTTGATAATCTTGATAATACTTAGATTGACGTGAGATATGATTGATCATAAAATCAAACATCAAATAGTATTGTTCACCTAATTTTTCAACATCTTCCCAACTTCCAAAAGCTTCGTCAACATCGACATAATCAATTGGCGCAAATCCTCTATCACCTGTTGAAGGGAAAAATGGTAAAAGATGAACTCCACCGAGAGCGCCTTTAAAGTATTTACTTAAATTTTCATCTAATTCTTTTAAGTTTTTACCTAGACTATCTGCATAGGTAATCAACATTGTTTCATTTTTGATACTCATTTGATTTCTCCTCAATTACAAAGCCTTGAAATGATAATATTGTGAACTAAAGTCTTGTCGAACAACAGGTTGGTATAAACCGATATTCATCAATTCATCGCCATAATAAACCGCACCACTTTCAACATCTTGGTACTTAGCATCTGCTAGTAAGCCCGCCAACTTGGTATAGGTAAATTCTGGTTGTGCATCCGCCAAAATGTTAAAGGTAAACAACAAGGCCTCTTTTTGATCTTTAGAGACAAACATCCACGCAACATCATTTTGTTCAAATGGGCTCTTCAAGCGAATAAAAGTCCCAAATTGCACCAATGGCCGAATTTTTTTATAAAAGGCCACTTGTTGTTTAACTTGTTGTTTTTCTTCATCCGTCAAATGCGTCAAGTTTAATTCATAACCAAAGACCGCACTCATCGCCATATTTCCCCGCGTATTAAATGGAGTAATCCGTCCTGTTTGATGATTTGGCACAGCAGATAAATGTGACGTCATCGTCGAAATTGGATAAACCATTGAGGTTCCATATTGAATCTTCAAACGTGCGATTGCATCGGTGTTATCACTTGTCCATGATTGTGGCATATAATAAGCAAAACCACTATCAAAGCGGCCGCCACCACCAGAGCAACCTTCCCACAAGATATTATCGTATTTAGTCGTCAATTCTTCTAACATTTCATAAAGCCCCAAAACATAGCGGTGTAAGACTTCACCTTGTTGATTTGGTGCTAAAGCAACAGAATATACATCCGATAAGTGTCTGTTCATATCCCACTTGATGTAATCGATAAATCCTTGGTCTAGCAACTTTTCCATTTGTTGTTGGATATTTTGCCGTACTTCTTTTCTGCCCATGTCTAACACAAATTGATTACGTGCTGGAGAAGGTTGATAGCCAGGAACTTTTAACATGTAATCTGGATGTGCACGATACAAGTCTGAATCAAGCGAAATCATTTCTGGTTCAAACCACAAACCAAATTTCAAACCTTGAGCATGGACATAATCGGCAAAACCTTTGAGACCATCTGAGAACTTACTTTTGTTTAAATACCAATCACCCAAAGATGAATTGTCATCGTTGCGATGACCAAACCAACCGTCATCTAAGACAAACATTTCAATTCCTAGATTCTTAGCTTCATCAACGATTGGACGCAACTTGCTTTCATCAAAGTCAAAGTAAGTTGCTTCCCAGTTATTAACCAAAATTGGACGTTCTTGATTTTTGAATTTACTACGTACGATTCGATCGTGAATCAACGCATGATATGTTTGACTCATCTGATTTAAACCTTGATCTGAATAAACCATCACCACTTCAGGTGTTTGGAAACTTTGTGTAGGTTCTAGCACCCATGCAAAGTTTTCATCGTTGATACCGGCAACTAGTCGATATTGTCCATATGGATCTTTTTGAACTTCCATACTATGGTTACCAGAATAAACTAAATCAAAACCATAAACTTCACCACTAAATTCACTAGCATTTGGTTCTAATAAAGCAATAAAGTTATTCATTTGATGGCTAGTTGTTCCACGACGGCTAGCAAACTTCTTAATCCCAAAACCTACTTTTTCACGTTGGACATTGCGTTCGTTAACATGTCCACCTGGTAAAGATAAAACTTCTAAATCTGGCTTTACCATATCCAATTGTAGTGAGGCTAATTTTTCAAGTGTTACATTTTGCGTACCTTCATTAATAGCCTTGACACTACGCGTAATCACTGCTCTATTAGCATAAATCGTGTAAAGTAATTCTAATTTAACTTGGCTAACTTCATCGAATAAATAAATTTTTAGCGTTTGTGCTTCTGCATCATCTTTTACATAAGCAGCTGGCAACCCTGCCAACTTAGGCTTACCCGCTAAAATTTCGTGTCCTTGATAAACAAAACGACTAGCAGTAGCACCGTTTTCTTGACGAATAATAGCCGCCAAAATACGATAATCGCCCACACCTTGACTTGAATATTCTTGTGGCAAACTATCTAATGAATAAGTCCGGTCAAGCGATCCGGGTAAATTTCCTGAAAAACCACGGTCTAAACGTGGATATTTGAATTGGTTATGATAGCCACTGACCTTTTTACCAAAGTAAATATGTGCTAAAACATTGCCTTCTTCGATTCCTAAAAGATAGGTAATCTTGTCATTGCTTAAATTAAAAATTTTATTTTCTTGATCAAATGTAATCAAATGTTGCATATTCGACACCTCTTGTGTAATCGTTTCATTGTACATCTTCATAATATTATATTGTAGATCAAAAAAACATGGACTAGTTTATTAATTATATGTCATAATGTCAACAGGACATTTTGACATAACAAATGAGGTTTTAACCGATGAATTTTGAATTTAAACGAACAGAAATTGAACATTTCGACTGTAATATCGTCTTTTACGGTCAAGAAGATACTTCTCCTGGATACACGTTTGGAGGGAATAATATCCGTGATTGTTATATCTTACATTACATCACAGCAGGTAAAGGAACCTTTGCTAGTGCCGGCAAAAAAATGGCTACTTTACAAGCAGGCGATGTCTTTTTACTTCCCAAATCCGTACCTTGTTTTTATCAAGCTGACAAAAACGATCCTTGGAGCTATTTTTGGATTGGCTTTTCTGGCGTTTATACCGGGGAAATATTTGCTCGTAGCGCTTTAGATGAACACTATTATTTACGTCACGTCAATGATTGTGCATTTGGAAAAAGCTTTAAAGCCTTGTTTGAAGCATTACGTTTGCAAAATAGTTTAACCAATTCACTTTTAACAGAAAGTCTGCTATATCAAACTTTTCATCAACTTTTAGCACAATATCCCAATCATAAACATCAAAAAAAGCTCAACTATACTGTTAGTTTTAAACAAGCCACCGATTATTTTAAAAGAAACTATCAAAACGGCTGCAATGTCAGTGATGCATGCGCCAATTTGCATATTTCGCGTAGCTATTTGCACAGTTTATTCAAACAAAATCTAAATATCAGTCCACAACAATATCTACTCAAGTTAAAACTGACACACGCAAAAAAATTGCTGACGCAAACAGATTATTCTTTACAACAGATTGCTAATCTGGTTGGCTACAAAGATCAATTTACATTTTCTAAAGCCTTCAAACGTTGTTTCAATCAAAGCCCTTTAGAATATCGCAATCAAATCAATTTTAAAAAATAAAACAAAAACACCCAGTTAACATACTGTGTATTTTTTGAAATGAAACATACATAGTAAACTAACTGGGTGTTTATTTTATTAACGTGTCAAACTCAAAAGTTCTTGACCATGTTTAATAGGATTTGGGCCACTCAATGCTACGTTTGCAAAATCCATCGTATTAGTTACAATTACCATTACCGTAGTGTCATAGCCTTTTTCTTTAAGCGCTCCAAGATCCATTGTGCCTAATTTATCGCCTTGCTTAACTTGTTGACCGACTTTAACTTCTGTATTGAAACCTTCACCTTTTAAATTAACTGTATCAATCCCTAAGTGTAATAAAATCTCTGCTCCATCAGTAGTCTTGATACCATATGCATGCTTAGTTTCGTAAACAACGGTAATTTCACCATCTGCTGGTGCATAAATTTCGCTTTCACTTGGTACAACAGCTGCCCCATCACCCATTGCTTTAGATGAGAAAACTGGATCAGCAACTTGTTTTAAATCCTTAACTTCACCAGAAACAGGTGCTGCAATCTTAAATTCTTGAGTTGTAACAACAGGAGCTTGATTTGGTTTAACTGCCACACTTTCATTAACTGTTGTTGCTTGCGGATTAACTTGAGCATTATGACTCTTACCATAAAGGTAAGTTAAAGCAAATGCCACTGCAAAAGTAATCAATTCACAGATTAAATACATTGGCACAGAAGATGCTTGGATAGACAAGAAACCTAAAAATGCTGCTGAACCTAAAGATACCGCAACAACATGAAACAAGCCGGCTAAAGCAGCTCCAATACCTGAGCCAATCAAAGCACAAAAGAACGGGAATTTATACTTTAAGTTTACTCCAAACATCGCAGGCTCGGTAATTCCTAAACATGCAGACACTGTTGCAGAAGAAGCCAAACCCTTAACTTTTTTATCCTTAGTCAATGTGAAAATCGCAAAACATGCAGCAGCTTGTGCAACATTAGCCATTGAAGCCACCAAGAAAATAAAATCTCCTGAACCGGAATGGTTTTGAGCATAAGATGTAATCAACTGTGTTTCAATCGCTGGGAAGGATTGATGTAAACCAGTCAAAACGATTGGCGAATACAACATCCCAAAGATCCCAGTTCCAATAAAACCAAATGTGTCGTAAATCCATACGATTCCATAAGTAATCGCATCGGATAATTCACGCATCACAGGTCCAACAACTACAAAGGTTAAAAAGCCTGTCACCATCAAAGAAATTAACGGTGTAAAAGTAAAGTCAACAGCTGCTGGCAAGCGCTTATGCAACCATTTTTCTAAGATTGACAAGATATAAACAGCCGCCAAGACTGGGATAACTTGGTATTGATAATTAGCTTGTGCAACATGCATACCAAAAATATCCCAATATTTGCCATCAACCAAACCAGGCGTTGTCATAATCATCCCGACAGCCGCACCCAAGAAGCGATTAGCTCCAAAGCGTTTAGCCGCTGACATCCCAACTAAAATTGGCAAGAAGATAAATGGAGCGGCTGACATTACTTGAATCATGTCAGAAATTCCTTTAATTGCAGGAATACTTTCCACCAACGCTTGACTGCCAAATAATCCTTTAGATGTCAAAAAGTTGTTTAACGCCATCAAAAGACCACCAGCTACTAAAGCAGGAATGATTGGAACAAAAATATCTGATAATAGCTTGATAAAGGCCATGATAGGATTTACCTTTTGTCCTTCACTGGCAATCTTTTTTAAATCTTCAGTTGAAGCCCCACTGAGTCCTGTGATTTTGATGATTTCATCATACACATTATTAACATCACCAGGTCCAATAATAATTTGATATTGACCATTGGTTTTAAACGTCCCTTTAATATCAACGCTTCCGTCTAACTTAGCTTGATCAATGTTTTGATCATCTTTTAAAACAAAACGTAAACGTGTCGCACAATGTGCCACAGCTAACATATTGTCTTTTCCAATTGCATCGATAACTTCTAACGCAACTTTTTTGTGATCCATTTTTTCCACTCCTTTAAAAATTAGTTGTAACCGATTTTATAAATTTATAATAACGTATTTTTAAAATATGTCAATCGTTTATCATATTTTTGTTTTAAAAAAACTAAATCCCCTATTAAAACAATAAATATATAAGATATACGTTTGACATATACCAGGCAGTAACATAAAATAATAGTTAATGCAACGGTTTCAACAAACCACTTAGGAGGAATAAACGATGCAATGGACTGATGAATTACGTTACCTACCGTATTCGAAATGGTCAGCTGCTAAATTATTAGAACTACAACATCAAGCAGCTAATTCAAAATATCAATTAAAATATCATATTCGCCCTACATCTGGTCTACTTAATGATCCTAATGGCTTTTCTTACTTCAATGACAAATGGCATGTTTTTTATCAAGCATATCCATTTGGCGCAGTCCATGGAGTAAAATCTTGGGTTCATCTTCAATCAGACGACTTAGTACATTGGGAAAACATCGGCTTAGCAATCGAACCTAATACGATTTATGACAGCCACGGTGCATATTCTGGTTCAGCTTGCCAAATCAATGACAAACTCTTTTTGATGTATACCGGCAACGTTCGTGATAAAGACTGGGTACGCCATCCTTATCAAAACGGTGCATGGATGGATAAAGACAACAATATCACCAAGTTAAAAGAACCATTATTTGCACAAAGTGAACATACTACCGATCATTTTCGTGATCCGCAATTGCTAAAAATCGCCGACCGTTACTTTGCAATCTTAGGTGCTCAAGATAAAGAAACGACCCGCGGTAAAATTGCTATTTTTTCAACTACCGACTTCAAAAATTGGCAAGATCATGGCTACCTTGACATGTTAGACTTAGATTTTGGCTATATGATTGAGTGTCCTAATTTAGTCTTTGTTGATGATCATCCGGTATTGATCTTTTGTCCACAAGGTATCGCAAAAGAAAATCTAGACTACCAAAACATCTATCCTAACGCCTACTTAGTTGGTAAAAATATTGATCTTGAAAATGCTCAATTTACCCCAAGCGATTCAAAATTACACAATTTAGATGAAGGATTCGATGTTTATGCAAGCCAAGCATTTAATGCTCCAGATGGCAAAGCTTATATGATTAGCTGGGTTGGTTTACCAGAAATTGCTTATCCAACAGACGCTGAAAATTGGGCTCATTGCTTAAGTGTAGTCAAAGAACTTACTTATCAAGATGGTCATTTACTTCAAAAACCGGTTAAGGCAATGACTTCCTTGCGCCATAATGAAACTACCTTACAAGGCATGACTGAGTCTAAGCGTACAGATTTATATAAACCAAAACAAAATCAATATGAAATTCAATTAACTTTGGCAGCTGATAGCACCGGAACACTTCATTTGGCTGGTAATGACCAATTAGAACACAGTTTACAATTACATTTTGACACTAAAGACGGTAAATTATGCTTGGATCGTTCTAAACTTGATCTTATTTTTGCTGAAGAATGGGGCATGACTCGTACAATCACATTGCCTAAACATCAAGAATTACAGCTACAAATCTTGATTGATCATTCGTTATGTGAAATTTTCGTTAATGGTGGTCAAAAAGTTTTAACCGCCCGCTTCTTTAATAAACCTAAAAATACTCAAGTTAGTCTTATCTCCGAAGCAAAAATGCGTTACACTGGTAAGTGTTGGGAATTATTCAACATGTAACAATTTTTTATCAAGGGGGATTTTCAATGCGTCCAAAATTGACGGATGTTGCCAAAAAAGCAGGTGTTTCTCCTACAACGGTCTCGCGTGTAATCAATAATTATGGATACTTAAGTCAAAAAACTAAAGATAAGGTCTTTGCAGCAATGCAAGAGCTAAATTACCAACCTAACTTGTTGGCTCGTTCACTCCAAGGTAAAGACATCAAGCTGATTGGTTTGATCTTCCCACAAGTTACTAATCCTTTCTTTGCGGAATTAGTAGAATCTATCGAAAAAAATCTTTTTGCTCGTGGATACAAAGTAATTTTATGTAATGCTGGTATTGATAAACACAAAGAACGTGAATATCTCAAGATGTTAATGGCTAATCAAGTCAATGGCATCATTGCAGGAGCACATAATCTAGGTATCGAAGAATATCATGAAACAGGTCTGCCCATTGTTTCGTTTGACCGTAAACTTTCAGACAACATTCCGATTGTTTCTTGCGATAACTATCAAGGAGCTACCTTAGCAACCGAAGAACTTTATCAAGCTGGTTGTCGTCATATTTATTTTCTAGGAAACCCTATTATCAAAGGTAACCCTACTGATCAAAGACTTTTAGGTTACAAAAGCGTCTTAGCAAAATATGGTCTGAATGAGCATTTCCATACAATTAATTTCTTTGATTCAACGGCAATCCGTGCCTTAGCGATTCGCCAATTACTCGAAAAGAAAAGTGCCGATGGTATTGTATGTACAGATGATCTAGCCGCTATTTTAGTCTTACAAGAGGCAGCCAAACTAGGTATTAAGGTACCTGAAGAATTAAAAGTCACGGGGTTTGATGGAACTAAATTTATACAAGACTATCACCCAGAACTTTCAACTGTTCAACAACCTATTGCCGATATCGCTTCTTTATTGGTAAATGTATTATTGGAACGCATTGCCAATCCAAAAGCCCCATTACAAACGGATGAATATATTTTACCTGTAACATTTATCCGTAAAAATTCAACTTGTGAATATAAATAAGAGCTGGAAAAAAGTACCAGTCTGGACGTAAAAATAGCTGATCGAATTTCTAAAAATGAAATTTGACCAGCTATTTTTCTATTATTTCTATTTTATAATTTGTAAAACAGAGATATAAAAACATCCATTAGAATAAATTTGTTAAATAAAACAGGTCTGAAAGAAAATTTTTACATAGCTCTGTTTGATTTGACAAAGATTCATTTTTCATTAAAAAGCACAACTAGCTAATAATTCCTTTTGCGCGATTGCTAAGCCTAATAATACAATTTTTTCTTGCCTATTTTCCAATGATTTTGCATTAAATCTAACCCCGCAACGTCTAGCAATCTTTTCGTTAATATCCACGGTTTCAATTTCTTGTACTAACCTATCCAAAAAGGCTTGACGTCGTTTCAAAGATGGATATGTCAAAATTGTAAACCGAATATCATCGACCATTTTATTAAAATTAATACTTCGAATTACGGCTTCTTTACAGTGATTTTGTTTAATTTCATCTAAAACGCTTTGAGCAGCCAAAAACTATTATCTTTTTGTGTCAAAATATCTTGCTGACAAATAGTTGCTTTTAACATTTTTATCCCCCTAATGCTAATAACTAATTATTTCTAAACAAACTATACCCCTATTATACCTAAAATATTTAGCACAATCTTTTTTAGTTTTAATAAAAATTTGGAGTCAATCCTCTTTCAATTTAAATGTAAGTTGGCAATGCTTTTTAACTAACCTCCATTCTAGTGCACTTCTTTATATAATTCAAAATAAATTCCTATTTTTTTATTATTTTAAAAAAACTTTTAAGTACAGTACAATTTAATTATCAAAAAAATAGAGGTGAGCTTATTTATGAAGGGAAAATCACTTGGAATCCAAATTTTAATTGGATTATTTTTAGGAATTATTTTAGGGGCTATTTTTTATCAAAATAAACAGTTCATTGGCTTTGCTAATGGTTTAGGACATATCTTTTTAAATTTGATATCAATGGTCGTCTTGCCTATCGTGGCTTCTTGTTTAGTTGTGGGGATTGCTGAACTAGGAGACATGAAAAAATTAGGTCAAATTGGCGCTAAGGACTTGCTTTATTTTGAAATCATGTCAACAATTGCTTTTATTGTCGGACTGATTGTTGCTAATTTCGCTAAACTTGGTTATCTTATCGATCTTAATAGATTAAGTAAGGCTGACATTTCACAATATGTCCATACCGCACAAAATACGCATACTAATCTAGGTAGAATCGTTTTATCAATCGTACCTACCAACTTTTTTAAATTTCAAATCCTATCATCAAGCCGCCTTGTTCAGCATAATAACTACATAGTCCTCGGCATTTTGTAATTGTAATTTGAGAAGTTGGATAAACTTCTAAAATCATCTCTTGTAATTTAGTTGCCCCTGCTTGATTTTGACAATGTGCAAGCACGACTTTACCGCCTTTAAACCCAAATTCTGTTAATTTTTCAACTAGCATTGCCAAGGCTTTCTTTTCTCCTCGTGCCTTTCCTAACGGCTCTAGCTTACCTTCCAGGCTTGCACTGCCAATCATTCGAATTTTTAAAAGATGCGCAACCTTAGCTGTTGTCGAGTTAATCCGACCATTGTTAACTAAATTAACCAATGACTCTAACGAAAAAATTAGCTTAGTCTTAGTCTGATACTCATTTAAAATAGTTACAATCTCTTCAAAAGGTGTTTCTTTTAAAATTAATTCTTCTAATTTTTCAATCATTAAGACCATCTTAGGCCCAGCTGCCAAAGAATCTAAGACACAAATCTTAACGTCTGGATGTTCTTCTTGATAAATTTCCTTTGCTTGTAATGCTGATGAATAGCTACCAGAAAGTGCGCTAGTCAACGTTATCGCAAACACAATATCCGCCCCTGAAAAAGCCTCACACCATTGATGAATATTGGGACATGCAGTGGTCGTTTTGCCCGTATAATTTTGTAAATCAGTAATCATCTTATCGACATCAAGTTGTGCATCATCTAAATATTGTGCTTGATCTGCTTGAATACACAATGGTACAGTAGCAAAATCAACTTGTTTTAATTGTAAAATGTTAGCTGCTGAATCAGCAACAATCTTATATCTTGTCATAAATTTTTAATTCCTTTTAAAATCTTCTTAGCGGTTTTTTAAAAACTCATCTTCATTTTGATTGTATATGTTTACAAATTCTTTGTCAAGAGATATTCAATAACCTTTCAAAAAGATTTATTGACCTTGTGAAGAGATATTTGTATAATAATTTTAAACTACTTTATTTGGAGGCAGATTCAGTGGCATCCACTATTAAACAACAGTTAGCCAAGTCTCTAGATGGTGTCAAACTACCAGCATACAATGAAATTCCAAACGTCGGTTTATACCTAGAGCAAACTACTAAATACCTAAACGAATATTTAGAACCTTTAGCTGGAATTAGTTTGACCAATTCGATGATTAGCAATTATGTAAAAAAGAAACTAATTGCCAGTCCTGTTAAAAAACAATATTCACGCGAACAGATAGCACATCTTTTCTTTATTGCCTTGACTAAAAGTGTGCTCTCATTAGATAATTTGCAGACCTTAGTAAAATTACAACAAGAGTCTTATACTACAAAAGATGCTTATATATACTTTTGTACAGAATTAGAAGAACTACTTCATGAAGTTTTTGAAATTAAACCACCTCAAAATCACACGATTCATTCTGAATCAGAAGAAAAAACAATGCTTCATAATATTATCGCTACAATCGCACATAAAATTTATCTCGATAAATATTTTATTTATCTAAATACAAAACAAAAATAGTTTATTTACGTAAGAGTGTTTCTTTAAAGAAACACTTTTTTATGATTAACTAATTGATATATTAACAAAACCAAACACGGGTTGAAAGCGCTATCTTTGAACGGTACGATAATTTAAAAGTTTTATTTAAAAAAGGGGATTTTTTAATGTCAATTTCAAGTGATGATGTTCAACTACTAACTGCTATCTTAGAAGATCCAGAAAGTCCTAAGTTAAAAATTTTGTTTGATAAATATCGTCCAATGATTTCAGCTCTATTAGCCGATTTTCAATTCCGTTTTCTTGATCAAGATGATGCTTTTGCAATTGCTTTAACTGTATGCTTTAACTCTGTCCGATCATTTGATGTAACAAAAAAAGTAACTTTTGGTGCCTTTTTTAAAAACAATCTCCGTAATGAATTTTTGTCTATTGCTAGACGTCAAGCAGCTCAAAAGCGTGCTGCTGATCTTAATGCTTATTCATATGATACCATGTTAAGCTTGTATCCTAATTTTACTAATACACACATGACACATTTATCCCCTGAAGAACGACTAGCATTAAAAGAAGAATTAAAAAACGCATTAAATGACTTTTCTTATCTAGAAGATAAAGTTTTTTACAATTATCTGACTACATCTGACCAAAAGCAAGCAGCCAAAAATTTACATATTTCAGAACAAACATATGTTAATGCGGTTAATCGATGTCGAAATAAAATAAAGCAAAATTTTGAGATTGACTAGTCATGCGTTTGGTTTACGGACGTTTAATTTTGTAATATAATTTAAGTTAGATAAGTGTATTCTGGTATAGTCAAATACGTGACAAGGAGTTTTTTTATGATTAAAATCGTAACGGATTCATCGGTACAATTAACAGCCGCTGAAATAAAAGAAAACAATATTACGATCATTCCACTTTCAATTGAAATTGCAGGTCAAAACTATGTTGATGGCGAAGATATTTCACGTCAACAACTAGTTGAAGCTTTACGTGAAGGCAATATTCCTAAATCAAGTCAACCACCTATGGGACGCTTTGTAGAAGTTTTTGATGAACTAGGCAAAGATGGCTCAGAAGTTGTTGCAATCATTTTATCCGATGTTTTAAGTGGGACATTTAACACTGCTCAAAGCGCGGCACAGATGACCAAAACTAAGGTAACCGTTATCAACAGCAAATCAACCGATCGTGGCTTAGCATTTCAAGTTTTAGCCGCTGCTAAAGATGCACAAGAAGGTAAGAGTGTATCAGAAATCGTTGCTCATTGTGCCGATATCGCCAAACGAACAACGATTGATGTGTTGGTAGATAACCTAGATTGTTTAGTTGCTGGCGGACGTGTCAGCAAGATGGCTGGTATGTTGACTAAGCTCATCAATCTCAAAGTTATTGTGCGCTTAAATGATGAAAGTTTAGATGTGGCCGCAAAGGGTCGGAGTCGCAAGACATTTGTAAAATACTGCAGTGAACTTGCACAAGGTTATGAAGATAATCCTTTATGTGAACTTTCATTGTCAAATGTTGGCACCGATAAAGAATTTTTAGATCGCATTAAGCAAACCCTACTTCCTCAAAACCAAGATGTTCCTTATTTAGCCGAATTGACTAGCCCTATTATCATGACACACACAGGACTAAATGCTATCGGTGTTGTAACCTTACAGAAAAAAGCTGTCCGTTAATAAATGTAATTATTAAAAGAGCCTTAGTTAAAGGCTCTTTTTTTGATGGAAAAACCAATTGAGAATGTTTTTCGTTTAGAGATTTTTTAATTTATTTTAACAAACGCTGTTAAATCAACATTTTCCTTCATCTAATTGAAAAAGATTATCATTTAGAATGATTCTATTTTGACTTAATAAACGTTGATGTTACAATACATCTAAACTTAAAACATTTGAGGGGAGCAGAATAATTATGAAACATACCACTAAACTTTGGGTCATTTTAGCCATTGGTGCTTTAGCCGTTTTCTTAGAATTTGGCTTGCACTTAAACTTATGGGCCCAAATTCTCGTAACTGTTGTTGGTTCTTTGATTTCTTTATCAATGTTAATTGAAATGATTAAAACCTTACGTTCTGGACAATACGGTGTTGATTTGCTTGCGATTACCGCTGTTGTAGCAACACTGATTGTTAGCGAATACTGGGCTTCAATGGTTGTCTTAATCATGCTTGTTGGCGGTGAATCTTTAGAAGACTATGCTGCTAAAAAAGCTAATACAGAGCTTAAAGCTTTATTAGACAATTCGCCTAATATTGCACACCGTATTACAGAAGATGGCTCAGTTGACTTGCAAGTAGACGAAGTTTTAATCGGCGACAAATTAATCGTCAAGCCAGGCGAATTAGTACCAGTTGATGGGCATATCATCAAAGGTTCTAGCATGTTTGATGAATCATCATTAACCGGTGAATCTCGTCCTATCAGCAAAGGTCCTGGACAAGAAATAATGTCTGGTTCTTTGAATGGTGATTCTTCCATTACAATGCTTGTTGATAAATTAGCTAAAGATAGTCAATATCAACGCTTAATCAAATTAGTTAAAGAAGCAGAAGAAACCCCTGCACATTTCGTACGCTTAGCCGATCGTTATGCCGTTCCTTTTACGTTGATAGCTTATGTAATCGCAGGAATTGCTTGGTTTATCTCGAAAGATCCGGTCCGCTTTGCCGAAGTTTTAGTCGTTGCCTCGCCTTGTCCATTGATTTTAGCCGCACCAGTAGCACTCGTTTCTGGGATGAGTCGCTCTTCACGAAATGGGATTGTTGTTAAAACTGGTGATGTAATTGAAAAACTTGCAACCGCAAAGACTGCAGCATTTGATAAAACAGGAACGATTACCGATGGACATTTGACGGTCAGCCAAATCGTAGCACTCGACAACCATTCTAAAGAAGAATTACTCGAATTAGCCGCAAGCACTGAACAAGAATCAAGTCACATCTTAGCTCGTTCTCTAGTTAAATACGCTTTAAGCCAAAATATTGATCTAGACCCTAGTGACTCGCTTGAAGAAGTTACCGGTAACGGGATCAAGGCACAAATTAAAGGCAAACTTGTTAAGGTTGGTAAACTTAAATTTGTTGCCCCAGAAAGTAGCATTGAAGAATTAGAACAAACAACTTCATACGTCTCTGTTGACGGTCAGCTTTGGGGATATATCGTCTTTAGCGATCATATTAGAAGCGAAGCCAAAGAAACAATGGAAACCCTACGCCAACACGGCGTTGACAACATCGTAATGTTGACTGGTGATCAAGAAAATATTGCACAAAAAATTGCACAAAAAGCAGGTATTACCCAAGTTTTTGCTGAATTATTGCCAGAAGATAAGATTAAAGCCTTAGAAAATATCGCAACAGATAAGCGCCCTGTCATCATGGTTGGCGATGGCGTAAACGATGCCCCTTCACTAGCAACCGCTGATGTTGGGATTGCCATGGGGGCACACGGTTCGACTGCCGCTAGCGAATCTGCTGACGTTGTTATCTTAAAAGATGATTTGTCTCGTGTCGCTAAAGCTGTTGAAATTTCAGAAGATACCATGCGAATCGCACGTCAAGCGGTATTGATCGGGATTGCAATTTGTATTTTCTTAATGTTAGTCGCCAGCACCGGTTTTGTCCCTGCCTTTATCGGCGCAATGTTTCAAGAAGTTGTCGACACAGTTTCGATCCTTTGGGCCTTAAAAGCGCGCTATTCTAAGGAAACAGCGGAGAAAAATAGATAAAGTCTTTTTGTAAATAACAAGAAAAAAGAGAAAGTCTACAAAAAATATTTTATAGATTTTCTCTTTATTTTTTTAATCTGCCGCATGCTATTTTTGTCACAGACCTTTTTATCTTTAATCGTTTAAATTCGTTTTTGTACCTAGTCAATGAGATTTTTTAATGTTATTCTTAATATAGTGCAATACAGCACTCTTTCGCAAAAAATTACTATATAATACTCTTAACACATTTAATTAATAAAATAGATAAGGTTGGTTAAAAGTGAAAAAAGTTATTGTTGGCTACTTAACAGATGGTAAAAATAGTGGTATTGACAAATATTTATTGAATTTTTTAAGCGTTGTCCACAAGGATGATCTCCAAATAGACTTTTTATCAAGCTACCACGATGATTCCATTAAAGATGAAATAAAAAAATTCAATTCTAAATTATATAAAATCCCAAGTTTGAAAAATCCTGTAAAACAAATTAATGTTATCCGAAAAATTATTCGTGATGGGAATTATGACGTTGCTTATTTTAATATTTCTGAATGCATTAATTTAACCGGCATTTATGCAGCTCATAAAGAAAAGCTAGATAGGATAATCATTCACAGTCATAATTCAGGTATTGGTGGTGACGAAAATGCCAGTCCAATTAAGCGTAAAATGCGGTATTTTCTACATTGTTTCTGTAAACTTTTCTTATATCGTTGGGGAAATGTTTATATAGGATGTTCAAAAAAAGCAGGTGAATGGTTATTCCCTAACAAAATAGTAGAATCTAGTAATTTCACAATTATCAATAACGCTATTCAAGTGGAAAAATTTGCCTACTCACCCGAAAAAAGATTGGAAATTCGCAAAAAATTGGAAATAGAAAACAATTTCGTTATAGGTCATATAGGTCGGTTTGCTCACCAAAAAAACCATGAATACTTAATCGACATATTTGCAGCCGTAGCGAAAAAATACGAAAATGCCAAACTTATCCTTGTAGGAGAAGGTCCTACCCAAAAAACTATAGAACAAAAGGTTAGTGATTTAAAACTTCAAGAAAAAGTTCTTTTCTTGGGAAGTAGACCTGACGTCCCTGTTCTTTTACAAGGAATGGATGTATTTATTCTCCCCTCTCGTTTTGAGGGCTTACCCATAGTTGGTGTAGAAGCTGCTATTTCTGGTCTTCCCTGCCTATTTAGCGACAATATATCCCAGGAAGTAAAAATTACAGAAAACTGTAAATTTTATAGTATTCATGAAGATCCAGAACTTTGGGCAAAAGAAATCTTAATATTAAAAAATGAACCTAGAAAGGCTGCTGTAATAATAGACGATCAATATTGTTTTGATATCCACCAGCAAAAAGAACAGTTACTAAATATAATATCTGGGTCCTAGTACTATTTTAATTAAGAAATGAAATATAGATGATGATTTAATAAAAAATAGATTATCATCTATTTTTGTTGTAAAATCTTACCTTCCAAATAAATATATAAAAATTCAAATTAAAATCTATATAAAATAATAAAATACCTATCTTAACTAATTCGGTTAAAATAGGTATTATTTTTTATGAAAAAATAGATTATATTGCATATTCAATTAATGCATGAAGGATAAAATCCTTCCTAAAATTTTGATTCGTGAAATAATAAAGACGATCACGAAACTACATATAAAAGCATATATGATTAAGCGCCATTCTTTTTGAAGATCTGTTTGAATTTCAAGATTTTTGGCAAACTACATCATAAACATATTATGGCAAAGGTATATCCCAAATGAACACTTACTAATTACTGTAAACAACCATTTGCAAGGAATATGCTTTAATCTCGTAAAAATCATAAATAAGCTAAACGATGCAATCACTAAGGAAGCCGAATCATACCAAACATTATAAGCAATGTTATGCTGATACGCATATAATTCGAAATGCCATGTATACCAATATCCGGCTATTGCAATAATAAAAAAGAATATTGTCTTTATTTTATCGAAAAAGCCTTGCTTTACCACCCAACCTAAGATAATCAAAAATCCATACGTACCACCAATAAAAGAAAAATTAGGCATCGCTGATATGGTTGGTTCTTGTTTAATCGAATAATAAACATTAAGCATCGGAAGAATGAATATGTACAAGAAAGCCACAATCATTGGAAATATCGTTAATTTCTTGTCCACGGATTTTAAAGCATTAGCTATAAATGGCAAGAATAGGTAAATTCCCACAATCTGATACATATACCACAAATGATTGCAATACGAATTAGCCAACAATAATAATTGACGTGTTAAATCATCACCTTTAAATGGGACTTCCTTAAACCAACAATTAAACCAAAAATATAGTCCTATCCATATAACAGTTGCCAGTGTCACTCCAAAAAAATTTCTTTTCCAAAATCTCTTCGTTTTTTCTGTATCATATTCTCGATTAAGCAATAAATAACCTGTCAGCATGAAAAAGATGGGCACTCCTAATCTTCCCAAAATATGTAATGCTAATGCAATTTGGCGTGAAAATTCTGAAAACTGTTCTGTATTTAATTTCAGAGATAACGGATATACAGCCTCCGTAGAATGTATTATTATAACACATAATATTGCAAACGTTCGTGCGACATCTAATGATATAAGTCTTGTCTTTTTTCCATTAATAAACTCCCCTTTTTTATTCATTAATAATTATACTACTTTTTTATATTCTGCCAATGACCAATACAATTTTTCTTAATGTATGATTTTGATATCTACCCAGTATACCAATCTTTATACTTTACACTCATTATATCTTTCTTTAATTAACTATATAAAAAAGATGGTATATATCTTTGAAAAATCAAAGATATATACCATCAACTACTTTTTAAGCTCTGTGTGGATCTACTGGCCGATAAACATAGTAATATGGTCTATTATCATAGTTCCAATACCAGTTATATCCAAATTCTTTGATAGCCTGACCCTTGCTCATATCATATCCACAAGTTGAAATTACATTAGGATTTGGACCTGAAGTTGTAACTAGCATTATATGACCACCAGCGCCGCCACTAGAACCCAATTTACCCCAGATGATAATATCTCCGCGTTGTGGTGTAAAATCTGCGGTTCCTTGTGCAACTAGATAATAACCATTAGCTTTCAAATATGGATGAATTGTTTCTGTATTGTATCCACCCCACTTGATAACATTATCGGCCGGTCGAGAAGCTCCAGCATCCCATAAGGCCTGTGTTATCGAACCAGAACAATCAGCAGTACCATCCTTACCATTTCTTGAGCCATACATTGAATAAGTTATCTTTCCGATACGACTATAAAACCAATTAGCAACTCGTTCTGTGAAGCCTTGATAGACCCCATCACTTGAAAATGTATAGTTTCGTCCATTGATATTAATTGTTCCACGTGCCATTGCACCTGTTCCTAAATCAAAATAGTAATCATGATTTCCAATCGTTTGCCAATCGTATTTCATTTGACCATTTTCATCATAATAAACAGTCTTGTCTGGAAAGTAAAAAAATCCGCGTGCCATCGCACCTGTTCCTAGGTCAAAATAATACCAATGATTATCGATAAACCGTTCACCATATACCATATGGCCATTTCCATTATAATAAACAGTTTTATCTGCCAAATTGACAAAACCACTCGTCATTAAGCCAGTTTTAGGATCAAAATAGTACCAATGGTCTCCAATGTATCTTTCGCCATGAACTTTAGCTCCTGTTTTTTCATCATAATAAATACGGCCATTAAGATCATTAGAACTTTGCCAACCGACAATGACCTTATGATTTTTATCGAACAAATATTCATTTCCTGCGAGTTTTATAGCACCTGTTATATCTTTTCCATTAATTTTTATCAACACTCCAGTTGTTGAATCAAACGTACAATTATCACCATCTATCACAACAGTTCCTAAAACTTTCTTCCCATCTTGTTGATAATACGTAATAGTTCTATCATTTAGATTAAGCGTTGGGCCAATCTGCATTACACCTGTTTGTGGATCAAAATAGTAATAATCTCCATTAATATTAACTTCACCAAATTGAAGCGCTCCAACTTCATTAGCATAATAGGTGCTATTATCAATTTTGAAGAATCCTATCTGTAACTTTCCATCAGAATCATAATATTTCTTTTTACCGTCTATCGTTTGGAAACCAGTAAGCATTCTACCATCTCCATAATTGAAATAGTAGTAGTCATCGCCTATCTTTTGTTCCCCATATTGCATTTGGCCTTTTTCATTATAATAAACAGTCTTTCCAACTAACGAAACTAATCCAGTGGCCATCTTGCCTGTACTACCATCGAAATAATACCAATGGTTATCGATAAACCGTTCACCATATACCATATGGCCTTTTTCATCATAATAAACAGTCTTATCTGGCAAGTCTGTAAAGCCCACGGCCATCTTCCCCGTCTCAGGATCGAAGTAGTACCAATGACCATCAACTAATGCTTCTCCTTTTTGACGTTTACCATCGATATTATAGTATTTCACTACTTCATCTATCGTTTGGAAACCAGTAAGCATTCTACCATCTCCATAATTGAAATAGTAGT
>ERZ791897.293-NODE-293-length-44457-cov-10.439868_pt1 | contig 44457 bp, 43 predicted proteins | sample MGYA00510152_ERZ791897 | MGnify/ENA primary metagenome ERZ791897 (study PRJEB30046, sample SAMN00792050) | human gut metagenome | study: EMG produced TPA metagenomics assembly of the A metagenome-wide association study of gut microbiota in type 2...
AACTTTGTTCAGTTTTCAAAGATCTACTCAAGTTGTATTTAACAACTTTTATATTCTATCAAATCAAGAAATGATTGTCAAGAACTTCTTTATTTTTGTTATCGCATCAAAACGCGACAACTCTTAATATGATAACAATTAATTCATTCTATGTCAACATCTTTTTTGATATTGCTTTAATTCGTCATCAATCAGCATAATCAACTATACCCAGTTTTTAGGGTTTCGTCAAGCCTTTTTTTAACGAAAAAAAGCTTCAAAACACACCAATCCACACACAAAATGAACATTATATCCCAAAACAAACACTATGTTATCAAAATTCCGAAAGTTAAAACAAAAACTTGCTTTGATACCCGTTTTAACATCTCAAAAAACGAATAAAATTTTTCCAAAAAAATACTATCCCAATAAAAAAAGCATCAAAACTAGTCCAGTTTACTAGTTTTGATACTCTTTTTAGCTATATTTTTATCAATGAAAATTATTGATCAACACGTGCTAAGAAATATTTCTTCTTTCCACGACGAACAATCACAAATTTACCATCAAAGCTTTTGCTTGGATCTAACACAAAATCCAAATCTTGTTGTCGTTGTCCATTAATATAGATTGCACCGTTTTGAACATCTTCACGTGCTTGGCGTTTTGATGGTTCAATCCTATTGGCAACTAACCAGTCTACTAAGTTAGCCGCTTGGGAGCTAACATGTACAGTCGGCATGTTTTTAAAGCCTTGTTCGATTTCTTCAACGGTTAAATCTTTAACTTCACCTGAAAATAGTGCCTTAGAAATATGTTGTGCTTGTTGTACTGCTTTTGCGCCATGAACAAAAGTAGTTACTTCGGTCGCTAAAGTTCTTTGTGCTTCACGCTTTTCAGGACAAGTCTTAACTTGTTCTTCTAAGTGAGCAATTTGCGCTTGATCTAAGAAAGTAAAGTATTTCAAATATTTAATGACGTCACGGTCATCTTGATTTAACCAGAATTGGTAAAATTCATATGGTGTTGTCTTTTCGGCATCCAACCAAACAGCACCACCAGCGGTTTTACCAAACTTAGTTCCGTCTGCTTTAAGCATCAATGGAATCGTCAAACCATAAGCTTGCACATCTGAGCCTTCCATTCGATGAATCAAGTCAATCCCCGCCGTAATGTTACCCCATTGATCGGCACCACCAATTTGAAGTTGCACATCATTTTGCTTTAACAAATGATGGAAATCAATCGATTGTAAAATTTGGTAGGTGAATTCTGTATAAGAAATCCCAACTTCCAACCGACTCGCAACCACTTCTTTATTCAACATGGTATTTAAATTAAACAATTTACCATAGTCACGCAAAAAGCCTAACAAATCAATCTTAGATAACCAATCATAATTATTAACAATCGTAATATTATCTTGTCCAAACAAAGCTTTCATCTGTGCTGTCAAGCATTGTTCATTATGATGGATTGTTTCCATTGATTGTAACTTTCTTTCAGAGTTTTTACCAGAAGGATCCCCAATCGAACCCGTTCCTCCTCCAATTACAATGTGTGCACGATGGCCTGCCGTTTGAAATCTTTTCAACATCATAAATGGAATCAAATGACCGATATGAAGACTATCTCCTGTTGGATCAACCCCACAGTATAAACCCACGGATTTTTCACTCAAAAGCTTAGCCAAGCCTTCTTCGTCTGTGATTTGATTCAAGGCATCGCGCCATTTTAATTCTGCCAATACATCTTGCATCTACAAAAAACCTCCTAAATTAGTTTGAATCAAAGCCAAATCGCGCTAAACAGGCAATAAAAAAAGTCCCCAATGCTCCAAGGCATCAGGGACGAAAATAACATTTTCCGCGTTACCACCCAGATTACTCATCATAAAATGAGTCAACTCTGCCATCGTTATCGGAATGACCCGTTTAATAACTCCATAGTGTAATTCAAAGCAACGATATGCCTTGGTTTGCAGCTTCCACCAAGTCTCTAAGCCAGTGATCGTCCTTTTACTGCGCTACTTCAACGTCAATTCTTACCATCATATTATGCTATTCATTTTAAAAAAGCAAGTATTATTTAGCTTGATAATGTTGCTGACACTCTGGGCACAAGCCATAAACTTCATATTTGCTATTATAGATATGATATCCAGTAACTTGAGCAGCATCATTTTCTAAATCACGGTAAGCGCCATTTTCAACATCAATAATCTTATCGCAATTAACACAAATAACATGATAATGTGGTGTTCCCAAATAATCATAGCGCATATGTCCACTATTATCTGGTGCAACTTCGACGATTAATTTGTGCTTTAATAACAATTCCAAGGTATTATAGACAGTCGCCAAACTCACGCTAAAACCATTTTGGCAAACATATTCATAAATCATTTCGACTGAAGGATGCTTACGCCCGGTCATTAAATAAGCCAAAATAACTTGTCTTTGTGGTGTATTTTTAATTCCATTTTTCTTTAAGCTATCTGCAGCTGCCAATAAAACTTCTTGGTCCCGCAACATATCATCGCCCCCTTTTATCTTTTGAAAGTTTATATCTTAATAAAAATTGTAAATGTGTGTTTTCTTGCTTATATTATCGCTCAAATCAGCCTAAAAGTCCAATTTAAGTATCTTAATCATATGCAACGTTGCAATGCCAAAAAAGCATCTTGAAGATGAATCATCCACGTTTGCGGAAACAAGTTAACCAAAGTTCCACTGACAAGTGCATGTATTTCAAGCAATAACAAACATAAAATCAAACCTAAAACCAAAATCTCTTCGATTCCACCTGTGCGATAGTAGAGTAGTTTATCCTTGCGTTTATTGCGCTTTTGTTTTTTTAACGGCCATAACCAACGAACTGTTTCCTTAGAAAAAGTATCCTCTAACAAATGAGCTAAATAGCCTAAAATCAGCCAAAAACCCACGTATTGAGCCGCATTGGTCAAATATTTATCTTGTAGCCAAGCCATAATCACAAAAACCACCACAAGCGCCAATAGCGAATGTGTCGCTCCACGATGCCCTAAGGTTTTATTGGTTACTTTGCTGACGATTTTATTACGTTTACCTAAAAAAGACTGCGGATGGTCAATATCTGGCAACAATGCACCTAAGCCCAAAGCAAATAAATTGAGCGGACTAACTTGTTGAACGCTAGCCATCATAGGTAAGCCTAACACAACAGTCGTTGCCAAATGAGTTTTATATTGCACGAACGTTTTCCTTTCTTAACATAAATCAGTTTATTTCTTGATAGCTAACTTGGCTTTTACCATTTTTATTCGTAATAATCAATTTAGCCGGGATTCTTTCTCGCAATTCTTGCACGTGACTAATAATACCAATCATTTTGTTTTTACCTTCGATGGTTTGCAAGACATTCAACGCAACATCAAGTGCATCGCTATCTAGCGAACCGAAGCCTTCATCAATAAATAAAGCATCGATTTGCACGCCACCAGCTTCATTTTGAATGACTTCACCTAATGCCAAAGCTAAACAAAGGGCCGCAATGAAGCTTTCACCACCCGATAAAGTCTTGACTGAACGAATGGTCCCGATATTACCATCATAAATATCTAATTCCAATCCTGTACTTGATTGAGCACGCCCCTTTTGATTATCTAAGCATAATGCATAACGTCCATAGGTAAGTTGGTTTAACCTTTGATTTGCTAAGCGCAAGACTTCAATGAACCTTTGCCGTAGCACATAACGTTCAAAGCTTAACTTCAAAGGATTCTTACCACTCATGGTTTCACTTAATTGCATATATTGCATAGTTAACTCTTGTTTTGCGGCATTTTCTTTTAATAACTTTAATATCTGAACTTGAGCATTTTGATTATTTTGATAGTTAGCCTGTGCTAGCATCGTTTCTTTATTGATAGCTTCTTGAGCTAATTTAGCCGCTTGTAATTGCGCTTTAGTTTGATCTAAGTTTGGTCGTTGCTTAGTTGCTAACAACTCGTTTGCTTGCTCAATAATCTGTTTGGCTAACTGATAATTTAAATAAAAATCGTTGACCTGTTGGCGTTTAGCATTAAGTTGATCAAGTTTTGTGCTTAAAAGTTGCATTTGCTGATAATCTTTGACTTTTGCATCGGTAGCAAAAAGAGCCGCTAAATCCTGTCTAGCTTGTTGCAAAATTTGTTTTTCTGCTTGAATCTGTTGACTAAGTTCTACTTTTAACCCTTGAAGTCTCCCAAGCTCGATTGCTTGTTGATATTCTTGCTCTTTTACTTTGGTCAATTCTGCTTTGTAGTCTTGTAAGACTTGTTGTTTAGCCGTTAAATCTGCGCGCAATTGCGCAGTATTTTCATATTGTTTAGGAACATGTTTTTGTTGTTCTTGTTTACGTGCTTGTAAAATATTACATTGCTCAGTAACTTGTTGGTAATTATCTTGTTGTTCCTTTAAGGCTTGCTCAGCTTTTTTTAGCTCGTCTGTTAAATAATTTAATTTTTGCGCCATTTCTTCTTTTTGAGCGCTTTGTGTTTCAAAATATTTTTCGTCTTTTTCTTGGCGCTTAACTAAGGCTTGATAGAAATTGTCAAATGTTGTTAAGCTTGGTGTCTGCGCCAATTGCCACTTAGCAAAAGTAACCGTCAAAGTCTGCGTTAACTCCTCTTGAAGTGCGTGCAGTTGCGTGGTACGTTGCTGTTGAACACCTAGCATATTATTTAACAACGAACTTTGTTTTTCTGCTTTTTGACTCAAAGCATCAAGTTGTTCTTGACTAAGAACTTGTTTTGTCATATCTAAGCTAGCTAGATTAGGATGATGAGTCGAGCCACACAACGGACATGGGGTACCTGGCTTTAGTTTGGCCGCTAACTGGGTAATTTGGTGCATAATCGCATCGTTTTGTTCTTTTTTTAATTGCGCATTTAAAGCGGTAACCTCTTTTTGTTTAGCATCAATTGTTTTTTGTGCTGTACTAACTTCTTGGTAAAGTTTATCCTTATTGTCGGCTAATTTATGCAGCTGTTTTTGATCATTAGCGAATTCAGTTAGTTTAGCTGCATTAGCTTGCAATTTAAGCTTTAATTCTTCTAGATTCTCTAACTTTTCATAGCGTTCGCTTAAATCTTGCTGTTGTTGACTTAACGTTGCTTGCTTTTCATTAGCAAGTTTTACTTTTTGCGCTATTTTCGTTTGAGCCTGCATTTGCGCTGCGAGCTGCTCTAGCAATAATTCTAATTGTTCAAATACAGCTAAACTAGTTGTTAATTCCTGAATTTCTTGTGCTAAATCTTTCATCTTAGTATCTTGTTGCTCAAGTTTGGCTAAATCACTTTGCGTTTGTTGCTGTTTTTTTTGAATTACTTGCAAATCATTTGTAAGATTAGTTTCTTTATCTGCTAACATCAAGCTTTTAGCCTGCGAATCTTGCCATTTTTTCAAGATTATCAAATTTTTTTGAACCCATTCTAATTGATTGACCTCATCAGATAAAGCATCCATCTGAGCTTTTTTAGCCTCTAATTTTTCTAGTTTAAAGGTTGCTTCATCTAAACGTTTAAACTCAGCGCTCAAACTTTCTTGTTTTTGTAATTCTTTAGCCAACTGCTCGACTAAGTCATTTTTTTGTTGCATTTTAACTTGTAAATCAGCGGCTTTTTGTTTGAGCTCATCCAAATAAACGGTAAAATCTTGCAACCACTCTTCATTTGTTTTAGTACTGTCTAAATTCGTGATTTGTTGTTTGATTTGGTTAATTTGCTCATTTAACTTTTGCACATCGCCTTGTTCTTTTTTGGCGCGCTCTTGTACCTTTTGTCCCCAAAGATTAAACAAGGTAGTCCCAAAAAGATCACGTAAAACCTCTTCTTTTTTATTACTATCGGCCAATAAAAAGGTTTGAAACTTTCCTTGTGGTAATAAAATCGTTTGAACAAACTGTTCGGCTTTTAACTTCAACAAATTTGTGATAAAGTCTTGAACTTCACGCGTCTTTGTCAATTCAACTTGTGTTCCATCATCTTTTTGATAACGCAAACAAACACTGCTACTTTTTGAGACTGTTTTATCTTGGCGTTTAGATTGGAGAACTTGTGCAGGCATCCTAGTGATTTCGTATAGTTTTTGTTGATGTTCAAAAGTAAAATAAACACTAGTTGGTTGCGTTGGTTTAGCAAATTCTGAGCGCATTTGTTCAGCACTACGTAAATTGCCCGAAGTTTGGCCGTATAAGGCATAACACATTGCATCAAACAAGGTACTCTTACCACTTCCGGTCTTACCGGTAATCAAAAACAACGCTTGATGGGTAAAGCGCTCAAAATCAATTTCTTGATCGACATAAGGACCAAAATTTTGCAGTCTTAACATACGTGGCTTCATCACTAGACCTCCTTTTGCACATCTATCAAAGCTTGTTTAGCCCATTGTAATTGTTTTTGACTAATAGCGTTTTGATTAACCTCTTCAAAAAAGCCCTGCAATAATTCGATTGGTTCTAGGTGTTTAAGTTCTTCTTTAGGCGTAAATCCTAACAAATCATTGCTCCAATTAACGCGCTTTAGACTCAATGTTTTAGGGTAACAACTACGCAAGCGCTCCATTGCATTAACAATTATTTGTGTATCGGTTAGTTCGATACCAATATAATCATCGCGATTGATAGTCGCAACAAAGCTTGGCTCTGTTAAATCAGCAAACGCTCCTTTAAGAACTTTAACATCATGTTTAGGCTCTAACGCAATAAATTCACTGGTTTGTTCTTTCGTATCGACTAACCACACACCTTTTTGACTGTTAGCTTCTGCTAAAGAATACTTCAAAGGCGTACCACTGTATTTGATGTTAGGATGTTTAAGAGCATTTTTATCATGCAAATGTCCCAAGGCAACATAATCAAAAATTTCTAAACAATCCGTTCCTACTGGGCTAAGTCCCCCGACTTCTAATAAGGTTTCGGATGCACTTTTAGTACTACCGGCCGCAAAAAAATGTGCGATTAAAACATGCTTTTTATCTGGTAAAAACAACTTTTGCATCTCTTTAACCGCTCGTTTTACCGCCTGTGCTGTAGTAGCAATTTCTTGATCTTCAAAGTAATTGCGTGCTTCTTGTGGTTCAAAATAAGGCAACATAAAAAACTGCACGTCAGCAAAAACAACTGGCTCAAAAGCTTGAGCAAATGAGGTGCGCAAATAAAAATCCGTCGCATCAAACCATTGACTCCCTGTATCTAAACGTACCGCTGAATCATGGTTGCCATTGATAACAAACAAAGGTAGTTTAGCTTGCAAGTTTAACTCTTCTAAAAGTTGATTAACCGTTTGGACACACTGCTCGTTTGGCAAGGAGCGATCATAGATATCTCCTGCAACCACTATTGCATCTACTTTTTTATCTAGACTGATGTTTTTTAATTGTTGAAAAATATAAAGTTGATCTTCTAGCAGATCAAAACCATGTAATTTTTTGCCAACATGCCAGTCTGCCGTATGAATAAAGCGCATCTTAACCACCCTTTTTTCCAAAATCTCTCTGTCTTTTATTTTACGGTATCTAGCCGGCAAGTGCTAGTTTTTGACAAACATTTGTTCAGTAAAAAAAACCGCCCACTTCAACCAAAGCGTGGGCGGCCTTTCTTAGGCTAATTTTTCTTTAATCGCTTGAATCATTGCTAACTCTTCATTAGTTGGAATTACCAAGACTTTGATACGAGCATCTTTAGGTGAAATTTCACCTACTTTAACGGTGGCATTTTTTTGTTCGTCGATTTGAACGCCTAAACAAGCCAATTGATGGCAAATTTGCGCACGTAATGCCGGATTATTTTCGCCAATTCCTCCAGCAAAGACTAAAACATCGGTTCCACCTAACTCAACAAAATAACTTCCGACGTATTTAACAATTCGATTAACGAAAATGTCTAGCGCTAACTGACAACGTGGATTATCTTTTTGTTGTAGCAAATCACGCATGTCAGGCGAAACACCCGATATCCCTAATAAACCTGCTTTTGTGTTTAATAAATCTAAAACTTCATTTACATTAAGTGCTAATTTATCCATCAAAAATGGGATTATAGACGGATCACAATCTCCACTGCGCGTCCCCATCGTCACTCCAGTTAAAGGAGTAAAGCCCATCGAAGTATCATAAGCCTTACCGTCTTTAAGTGCTGCTAACGAAGAGCCACTTCCTAGATGCAAAGTAATCATCTTCAATTCTTCTAGTGGTCGCTTTAGATAAGCCGCAGCTTGTTTAGAAATGTAATCATGACTGATTCCATGTTCACCATAGCGTCTAATATGATACTTTTGTGTTAAATCATATGGCAAACTAAAAATCGCATTTGTTTCTGGCATTTGCGTAAAAAAGCTACTATCAAAAACCGCATATTGGGCAACATCTGGCAAAACTTGTTGCATTAACTCAATATATTTAGCCTCCATTGGATTATGCAATGGTGCGTGATCGCTTAAAGCCTTAATTTTAGCTAGACTTTCTTTAGTAATCAACGTTGCTTCGTGGAATTCTTCTCCGCCTGCAACAACTCGATGCCCGACACAAACAATCTGCTCTAACGTCGTGATTTTTAATTCAACTAATTTTTCGATAATCAAACGTGCTGCTGTTTCATAATCTAAATTATCAATACTCGTTTGATAATTTTGCACACCATAGCTAATCTCAAACAGCGCACCAGGCATCAGCATTCTTTCAACCAATCCTTTAGCCACAACCGCTTCGGTATCTGCATCAAAAAGTTTCCATTTAACCGACGAACTGCCGGCATTCATTAATAAAATATTTGCCATTTTGCCACTCCTTAACATTAATATTTAAATTATATAATACTTTTCAGAAAAATCAGCTTTATTTTCACTAAAAATGAAAAAATATCGCTTACAGCAAGATTGTGCTACAATTGAATCAAAGTAATCTAAGGAGGTTTTCATATGATTACTAAAAGTACCATCCGCACGGCACAGACTACTTTTATTTGGTATGACATTGTGTCGACATCAGCAGCTGAACGCGAAATTTTATTAACCAAACATGGGTTCACACCTAAAATGCTAGATTATGTCAACGATCAACACGAGCATCCACGTTATGATTTACGTGAAGATGCGGCAATGTTGGTTTACTCAACTCCTGAAATCTTAGACAAAAAACAAGCGCGTTACATCACTAGCCCGATTACTTTTGTTTTAAAAGACGATACATTTTTTACTTTTCATTCACCTGGAACACAATACATTATCGAGCTTGTCAAAAATGATGAACACCTAGAAAAACTAGACGGGATGGCAGAATTCATGTTACTAACACTTTATTATGCAACGACTAGCTTTACAGAGACCATTTTAAAAATCAATGATGTTAAAAACCAGTTAGATACTTCCTTAAACGTCGCGATTACCAATGATAAATTACGTTTTTTAGCAGAAATCGAAAAAAGCCTAATCTACATCACAAGCGCAACGCAAACGAACTTGTTAATGCTAGAAAATCTCAAATACATGACTATCGGTCAAAAGCTAAATCACAGCAATCGTATCTTGTTAAAAGACATTTTATTTGATGCTCGCCAAGCCCAACGCATGGCGCAAATTTCAAGTGACGTGACCGCACGCATCTCGGCGACCTCAAACACGATTCTAAACAACACCCTCAACGATACGATGAAATTTTTGACAGTTTGGTCACTTGTTTTGACTATTCCTACCATCATCACCGGCTTTTATGGCATGAACGTCTTATTACCAGCCGCCAATAACGATTGGGCTTGGGCCTTAATTATCTTATTGAATCTACTCTTTATCGGTGGCTTAATCGCCTTTTTGAAAAAACACCATTTATTGTAAATAAAAAGGAGTTTTCATCGCAATAATGAAAACTCCTTTTTTAATTAATCAACTAATTTGCCGACTACCGGTAATTTAGCTAAAACACGAGGCCCATGCGGTGATTTTGCCAATCCCGCTGTCACGTCATTACCAACCTTATTACCATGGTGAACCAATTTTTGCCACCCTTTAGCATTGGTCACATCATATACCACACCATCAACTGCGATATATGCTGGTTTACCTTCACCGTTATAAGTTGCCAATTGTTCTTTTGTAAATGTTTGTTCTGTCATCTTAAAGCCTCCCTTAATTCGCACGTGCTAACTATCTTAAGTGTAACACTTCTAGCTTGCTCACACAAAAACGATGCCTAACTTATTTAGCTGGTCTAAGAAAACATTCTAAGCCTCGTTCAAACCCGCGATCTAAAAAGCGCGCAAAGTCTTCTTGGTTAAAATCGATTTCTGTTTCTTCTAAATCCATTAAAACATCATCAACCACAAAATCGACTAACACATCATGTAATTGTTCGATAAAATCTGTGTCTTCTTCAGTTAAATTAAACTCTGCTTGATCTTTTTTTACATTAGCTTGCACCTTTTTTAAGATCGTCAAAGAAGTGTATGCTCCCGCGTGTTCGCCTAAGGCATCAACAAAAAAACTAGCAGGTCTAGATATACCTAATAGTTGCTCATAACATTCTTGTTGTTTTTGTAACAACCCATATTGTTGCAACAAGAAATGACTTAAGTCTTCTTTTTCTTTACTTAAATTGTACATCTGCTGACCTCCTTAAAATTTAAATAACTTTACCTTGATAAGTCGAGCTAACAACATGTCTAAAATCATAGGTTGCTAATTCGGAAAGTTTGATAACGCGTGTCACCCCTAAGGCCACCATCAAGTTGATTGGAGCTTCGTTATCATCGGGCACAACTAAAACAGCTTGCTTGTTGTTGCCCCGCAAGAAACCACATTCAAAGGCTACCCCATCATCAAAACATTCTGGGGTATACAACATGATCCCTAGATCTGCTCCCATCATTCCTTCGATATCTGATACATAAGTCCGACTTTGCCATTCAACATCTTCTAATAATTCAGGATGTTCTTCGACGCTTAAGCCTTTGTATGAATAGTCTAAAGGCCAGTGCGAAAATTTCCGAGAAATAGATGGATTTTGTTCAATCGCAGCTAAGCCTGCCTTCATATGTGCAACTTGTTTTTCGTTAAACCAGCTACATGCGATATAAGCCTTAACGGGACTTGGTTCAAATTCTGTTTGTGTCATCTAAAACACTCCTTTGGTCATTCATTACTTAAGTTTAATTCTATCAAAAAGACGCACATTTTAAAACATAATTGCAAAATTTAAACATTATTTAACGTAAACTTCACTAAAAAAGCGTTAATCAACTTATTAATGTTCATAATTCATCTAAAATATAAATTTGTTACTTATCATTCCACTAGATCTTGACAACTAAAAGCGCTTTCCATATAATAACGGTAATTTGTTTGTTATTAGAAAATTGGGGATTACTATGAAAAAAAGGTATCTAATAATTATTAAGTAGTTCAGTTTTGGAGTACAAAAAGTGAAAATGTAAACCTAAATGAGTATCAAATTGCAACTGAATTTGATACTCGTTTTTTATTGTTAAATCAACGTTTGTTGTTAATTTACACCACAAAATGTAAGTTAAAATGTATATAAAAATGCGAACGTGAAATAATTATTGTAGGAATGCAAATTGGTGTGTTAAAATGGTTACAATTTACTAAGCAAAAAGGGGTGCATTTTCCTATGCAATTTCTTGAGCCAAAAAATAAGAACGCTAAGTCTGTGGATTGGGAAATATCAGAGCAAGTAAGGGTGATAGTTAAGCAATACGCTGAATATGCAGAGCGTACTGAAAGCGAAGCAGTGGATGAATTCTTATTGAACATTTTAGACGATAAGAAGTTTATTGAATGGATTGCCAACAAGCGAAGTAATAAGCGGATTGTTGAAAAAATGGGTATCAAAGATAGAGTGGGTTGATAGACAATGACCAAGCTTAAAAGATTAGCCACGAAGGAAGATGAAATTGTAGATGTTAAAATTCCGATTTCAAACGAAGAATTAAAAGATAGGGCTAAACAATATGATTTATTAACTCCAAAACGATTTGCAACAAGGTATAACAAAATGTTGTTCTTGCCAACGTCTTTTAAATGGAACGGTTCTGAATATCCCATTCAATATAATTACTGCATCAATCCGTTTTGTTGTAATTTTGGGAAAGAACAGCACAAATTCAAAGATGTAAAAGGGAAACCAAGTCGATATAAAATGACTGGTAGTTCCAAGGATAAAGGTCATAAAGGTATGTACTGCAATGACAATCCTATTGGCAGAGGTGTATCGCAAAACTGTACAGTAACCCCTTTATCTAATTGGTCTGTTGTTGAAGAAATTAAACGCCTTATAGAAATCAATAGCATCCAAGATGTTGAGCCAGATTATCAATTTCATAAAGAAGGCTGCTCGGAAGAAGAATCAACCCCATTCAATGAGCCGAAGCAATTTTACAAAAGGGGGAAAAGTAGGGGCAAATCTCAACGCTATCAATGTAAGGCGTGTAAGAAGTTCACTAATGTTCTACCAAAAAGAGAAGAAACCACTACTTATCACCAACAAAAGAACACCATTCTTCCAATGTTCGCTAAGATGGTTGTTGGAAGGGTTTCAGTCAGTCGTACTTGTGATATTTTAGGAATTGGAGTTGGAACCTACTATCATAAGCTGGAGTGGCTGTATAGGCGTTGTTTGGAGTTTTTAGAACGATATGAGACACAACCCCTTCAAACAAAGAAATTTAACGAGATGTGGCTTAATACGGACAAGATGCACTACTACCTAAATAACGTCCGTAAGAAAGGACAAGGTTCAAAGAAATATACGGGGTTTGAAGACCTTAATATGCAAACGTATATAGTTGTATCTGCTGAGGTCTTATCAAGATATGTGTTCCGTTCTGATGTTGCCTATGATTGGAATATTTCAATGGATGAATTAAATGAAGATACAAGAAAATTCAAAGAAGACCATCTCAATACTTTTAGTCGTAAAAATGATAGGTTAGATTGGTCTTATTATCCACAAGAACCATCCGCTAACGATAGCGAAAATAGGAATGCTTATCTTCACGAATTAGGGAAAATTACTAATAGGAGTAGATTTGTCGATGGTTTAAATGTTGATGCTCCTTATACTACAACTGCTCACTATTGGTTAATTAAACAAATGGTTAATGCCGACGAATGGCGAATGATTAGTGATGATGACTTCTCTATTAGAAACGCCTTTTATAGAGTATTCACGAAAGAATTAAGGTTGAGCGATGCACATCATTTTATTTGCCAAGTTAACAAGACGAAAAGCAGAAAACAATGCTTAAAAGAATTCGGACAAGCAAAAGCAGAACTGCTCGATTGGGGAGATATCAGAGGATTCAAAACAAAGTTTCTACGGACTTTGGCATCTCATTATCTAACTGAATTACTAACAAGTCATCAATTCCACGAAGAGGCTATTAGTAAAGATGGAGAAAGATATCGCAAATATGCCGATAACCCTATCAAACATCCATTAGCCACTAAGGATAAAGGATTTTATTCAGTTGATTGTAGAACGGATTTATCTGCTCTGGAACCAAACGAAATCGCAAAGATGCTATTAAATGTTAATGACCATTCGACCAATAGCTTTATTCAACAGATAAGACGTTATATATCATCTCTTGAAAGACCATTAACAACAGCTCGTGGTGATAAGAAGAGCTATATTTACGCTAACTTCAATCCGAAGTATGCTCAATTTGCGATTACAATTCTAAGAACTTACTACAACTTTTGTCGCCCTTTTAAATCAGCGGATAAAAAGGTTTTGACACCTGCTCAAAGATTAGGGATTACAGATAAACAATTTGATTGGAAAGATATAATTTATTTCAAATGACAAAAAGAGCTTGGAGTAATCCCAAGCTCTTGTGCTTTATCTTTACTGTTCTTCTTCAATTAACGCACCCGTTAACTCAATAAGTTTTTTCTTTCATATACATGAAAATAGTAGTTATACGGATTTTTATCATTCTTTATCCCTTTTTGGGCAAATACCTCATTCCATTCCTCATAATTCACTTCTGGAAAAAAAGTATCTCCTTCGAATTCATGATGTATTTTTGTGATGTACATTTTCTCAACATAAGGGAAAAACAAATTATAAATCTGTTCTCCTCCGAAAATAAAAATTTCTTCTTCGTTTTTACATAACTCAAAAACATCTTCTATTGAATGAACAATTTCACAACCATTAAAGGTAAACCCCTTATCTCTCGTCAGAATAATATTTCTTCTGTCAGGTAAGGCTCTTCCGATTGATTCAAGGTTCTTCCTACCTAATATTATCGGATGTCCCTTTGTAGTATTTTTAACATATTCCCAGTCCTTGGGAATCCTCCAAGGAATGTCATTCTCTTTGCCAATCACTCTATTCTTATCCATCGCAACAATCAAAGAAACTTTCATTTATAACACAGCCTTTTTAACTAATTTACCATCTAATTTCTTATTTCTATCAAAAAACCTTTTCTCATTATCCTGCCCGTTAGTTGAATAAGCAATTTTTTCTATAAGTTATATTATCATAATACCACAAAATCACAAATTTTCATTCAATTATCATTTTCAATTGCATTTTATAAATCATTTTGTATGTAATTTGGTATGTAAGTTAAAATGAAAAAAGTAGTCCATTTTGAAGTACATTTTGTCATTTTGTACTCCAAAACTGAACTACTTAAATAATTATTTATGCTTTATTATCTCTTGTCTTTAGTTTTATCTTGTTTGTACTTTTTAAGATTGAATTTAAATGGTGGACAACGCTAGCTATCAGCATCAGTTTCATATCCTCATATTTATATATTATGGATAAAGAAAAAAAGAATTAGTTACAAAAAAGCGAGCCTCTTTTATGGGGCTCGCTTTTCTTAGTAAAGAATACTAATTAAAGTTTTTCTTTACCAACGATGTTTAATTTTTCATCTAATGTGTAAACAACTGGTTGACCTGTTGCCATTTCAACATCCATGATATCTTCATCAGAGATTTGTTCGATGTATTTTGTCAAAGCACGTAAAGAGTTACCATGAGCTGCCACGATAACGTTCTTACCAGCTAACAAGTCTGGTGCAATGTGATCTTCCCAGAAAGGAATTACACGTTCCAAAGTAACTTTTAAGTTTTCGCCACCTGGGATTGCATGTGGATCTAAGTCAGCATAACGACGATCATTTGCTGCAGAACCTTCATCATCTGCACTCAAAAGTGGAGGTAATACGTCATAAGAACGACGCCAAATGTGAACTTGTTCGTCACCATATTTTTCAGCTGCTGCTGCTTTGTTTTTGCCTTGTAATGCACCATAGTGACGTTCGTTTAAACGCCATGACTTCATTTCTGGTACCCATAATTGGCCAGATTCTTCTAATGCGAAGTGTAAAGTCTTGATCGCACGAGTTAAAACAGATGTATAAGCTTGATCAAATTCGATACCAGCTTCTTTTAATTTACGACCAGCTGCCTTAGCTTCTTGTTCACCTTGTTCACTTAAATTAACGTCTACCCAACCTGTGAAAAGATTCTCTAAGTTCCATTCACTTTGGCCGTGACGGATAAATACTAATTTTGGCATAGTATTCCTAACCTCTTTCTTTATTTTAGATTACATGCCCTATTTTACACTGAAAAGCAAAAAATTCCTAGTCTTTGCGACAGAAAATTAGCTTTGTTTTGCTTGCAAGGCATTTAACAAGGATGTAACAGCTTTCTTGATATTATCTGGTGTCGTAGCTAAGTTAATGCGAATATGTCCGCTCCCACCAGCTCCAAACCAATCTCCAAAATCAACGGCCAACTTAGCATCGTTGATAATAAAACTTTCTAAACTATCATCAGCTACCAATTGGTTCAAATCAATCCACGCTAAGTAAGTACCTTCTAGGTTTGAAACCACAATCTTTGTTGAAAATTCTGTCAGTTTTTCTTTTAGGTAAGCAAAATTATCGGCAATCACGCCATTCATGCACGCTAACCATTCACTTCCATCTTCATAAGCAGCCTGTGCGGCAATTTTGCCTAAAATATGTCCGCCTGGAGCAGCTAATCTTTGCTGTAATTCATCATATCGCGCGCGTAATTGCGGATTAGGAATTGTAACATGACTAAAAATCAACCCTGCCATGTTAAAAGTTTTAGATGGAGCATCCACCATCACAAGGTTATCACGGTATAACCCGTTTTTAACTTCAAGTACTGAGACAAATTGTTTTTTAGCATCGATGATTAAATCATGATGAATCTCATCTGCAATTACTAAAACATGCTCTTCACAACATATTTCAAGCAAGGTTGTAAGTTCTTCTTCACTCCAAACCCTACCAACTGGATTATGTGGGCTACATAAAATAAGTACTTTAACAGCATTGGTTTGTATTTTAGCTTTGATGTCTGCAAAATCCATTTCATAATATCCATTAGTATTTTTAAGCTCAGAGACGACTAATTTACGCTCATTATTTTCTATTACATTCATAAATGGATAATAAACTGGTTGTAAAACCATGATAGCATCGCCTGGTTGTGTCATAAACTGAACACAAGTGCTCAATGATTGCACCACGCCCGTGCCAAAACGCAACCAATCACGCTGCATTTCGATACCATAGCGTTGTTTTTGCCAATTAAAATAAGCATTATAGTATTCTTCAGGTGTCAATGAGTATCCAAAAGCCCCATGTAAAACCCGTGTAACCAAGGCTTCTTGAGCTTTTTTGGGAATCTTAAATTCGGTATCGGCCACCCACAAAGGCATTAAATCAGCCCGACCGAATTTAGCCGCTAAACCATCCCATTTGACAGCTGCGGTATTTTGCCGTTTAACGGCATATTCCTTAAGAAATTCTTCTTTATTCATCGCTTGCATCCTTCTTTCTAAAGCGGGTCTTTTTTTTCTTAGCGCAAACGGGTTTAACCCCTAAAACATCTAAGGCAAAAGTAAAGATCGGTATCCCAACAATCAAGCCCCACACCCCAAATAAATGCTCGGCTACCAACAAGACCACGAAGGTATAAAAGATTGGTAATTCGGTTCTACTCGACATGAATTTAGGATTAAGAACATATGACTCAAGCGCATGAACCACTAGTAACATTATCAAGACATAAATCACAAGCCGAATACCCCCATCGCTATATGCGATAAATGACATCGGAATCGCCGAGATGATCACCCCAGCAACCGGGACTAGACTCAAAATAAAGATCATCACGGCTAAACTGATTAACTGCGGCATTTGCATCACGGCTAAGCAAAGAGTCGTCAAAATTGTGTTGACAATCGCAATCATGAACTGCGCTTCTAACACAACCCCAAAGGTATTGACAAAAATTTTGGCAAAATAATAAATGTCTTTAAAAAGCCACGCGTAAGGGCCTGTTAAAAAGCTCTTAGAAAACTGAGCCATCTCGTCTTTTTCGACCGTAAAAAAGAAACTCAACAATAACGACATGATTAACGTAAAGCCCATGCTACCTAAGCTTGTAATGTAATTAAGAACGATCCCCACACCATTTTTAAGTTGTTTGACGATATCTGATTTACCGATATAATCGTTGATATATTGAACAAGTTCGCCGGTACCTTTAGGCGGATGCTGATAAAAATGCAAGACCGATTTGACCATTGCTTCTGATTGTTCTAGCAAGGTTGGCACATAAACCGTGATTGCCAGATAAATCAACGCAATAATCAAGACATACAAGGCAACGACAATGAGTTTAGGCGAAATCTTGATGTAGCGTTGGACCGCTTTAATCAAGCGGACAATCAAAAAAGTAAAGATAAACGTCAATAAAATAATACTCATCATGCTGCGGGCCAAATACAAAATAGCCACTAAAAACAATAAAACTGCCATGCGGCGCAAGCGGACATTACTTAAAAAGCGATCCCATAAATTCATAAGCTCTTTCTCCCTTTTAAGATTACTAATCTTATTTTATTATAGTATCGTAAATTTATCTAATACCTTAAAATCCTACAGATACTAAAATCAATGAAATTTTTTCATGCTTTCTTACTTCAAGAAAAGTATGTACTAACAGTAGGCAAAATAACGTAATGAGCCCTGTAAAATATAAAGTTGTTATAATGAAAGAAGAAATTGTACTATCCATAAAATTATCCCTTTAATTCAGCTCTTTTCTTTGCAATCAGATTGCTTAATTCTTTAAGCGTTTCTTCATTGTCTGATTGTTTAATAAAGTTACTTGCAAGTTTTGCAAATGCAGACTTATTAATAAAAAAGGAGAAATAATCTGCTTCATCTATAGATGGCCGAAATAATCTAGTCAATGATTTTTTGTTCAATTCTATATTTGATATGTGAATGTAGTTTATTTTTAGTAATTTATGTAAAGTTTGCTGAACAGTATTCAAACAAATCCCGTTTGAGGCATTCATAATGTCATTTGCTGACATTGGCTTATCACTATCCCAAAGAATTGACATAATTTCCTCTTCTTTTTTTGTTAATTTTGAAATTTTCATAAAATCACCACTCTTTCATTTATATTATATTATAACTTTTACTAAAATGCAGAAGCTTTTTAAAAAAATAAAAACGTTATCTAATACAAAATAGATATAAGTTTTATTTATTTTGAAAGAAAGGATGCTGGTTTTATGGACCTAAAAACTTCAGTTGGTTTGATCCGGTTAGGGCGTAACAATTATGAACAAAAAAACATTTAAAATAAACTTAATCAATATAATATTGAGCATAGTTGTATCCTTATTAGGATATTTTGCATCTAATATATTTTATGGAATTATTACATTACTAATTTTAAATTTGTTTGCTTGGTTTGATTATTACATTAAAAAAACTTTAGTAATAATGTTAAAGCGTCCAAAAAAAGATGCTTATTTGAAATTTTTAGTTCATCATTAATATCTGTCTTTTTGCTATATATATATATTCTATAAAATAAATGGCATAAAAATAATGTATTTGTTTGCTTTTATACCAATTCTAGCGGCAATTTGGCGCTGGTGGAAAGAAAAAATATATAACATTGATATAAATAAAAAAGAATGCTATAGCGTTAAACTTTTCGAAGACACTACAGCATTTTATTTTTTATAATTTCAAAGGTACTATATGCTTGATACATTGTTCTTTTCTGTTTTCCTATTTTTTCATGTAAAATATTACTTGCATTCAACTAAATTACATTATATAATGTTTAGGTAACAGTTTGCCACTTTAGCTCAGCAGGTAGAGCACCACCATGGTAAGGTGGGGGTCACCGGTTCAAGCCCGGTAAGTGGCTTAGCAAAAAGCCAGTCGTTTTGAAGTGTAACAAAAAAGTTAGACAAAAATAAAATATTTTTAAGCAGCTAAGACATGAGTTCGGTAATCAACCGGACTCATGTTTTTTGTTTTATTGGAAATTCGGTCATTATTGTACCAATTGACATACTTGTTAAAGAACTGTGTGAACTGAGAAATATTCTTACACTTCTTTATTTCAGGCTGTGATTCAACTTTAAAAAGATGGAAAAAACGGTTCTGTTGCAAAGTTTTAAATAAAGAATAAAATCCCTTACGGTATCTATGATTTAAGCTGGGATTCCCAATAATACCTTGATTTCAGTACAGACCGAAAACCCGAAGAGAGTGCCTTCTTTTTGGGTTTTCTTATATAATCCTCGGATGGCTTCCATGCCTTTAATCGTGGTAGAGGCAGTGCGTAAACTTCGATAGAATTTATTGCGTCTCTTTACTGGACGATGGTCTTGTTCAATCAAATTATTCAGGTATTTAATGGTACGATGTTCTGTCCCTTGATAAAAGCCGTATTCTTTTAGTTTCTTAAAGGCACTTGTAATAGAGGGGGCTTTATCGGTGACTACAACCTTCGGTTCATCAAACTGCTTCACTAACCGCTTAAGAAAAGCATAGGCTGCTTGTGTGTCCCGTTTTTTACGTAACCAAATATCCAAGGTTAAACCATCTGCATCGATGGCTCGATACAAATAATGCCATTTTCCTTTAAGTTTCTGACCCCATTAAAGACTTTTCCCAATATGCAAAAAACTATTTTTTGAATAAGGGACAATCAGTGCCTATATTCATCCTCTAATTTATTCTTAAGATATTTTTACTTTCTCTGCAGGTGTTGATACTTCTTTTTGTTCTTTTCGACCTTTCAACTTATACTTCGTTAATCTCATACCATTGAAAATTACCACCAAGATACTACCTTCATGAACCAACATTCCGATAGACATATTCATCCATTCGCTGAAGAAGACGCTGGTCAACAAGACCAACACTACTCCAATTGAAATCACGATATTTTGTTTCATATTATTTACGGTGGCTTTTACTAATCCTAATGCGTGAGGCAAGTTGCTGAAGTTCGAGTTCATTAAAACGACATCGGATGTTTCAATCGCTACGTCCGTTCCGCTTCCCATTGCGATTCCAATGTCTGCTAAAGCTAAAGATGGACTATCGTTAACGCCATCTCCAACAAAGGCTACAATTTGACCACGTTGTTGTAGTTTTCCGATATAAGCCGCTTTGTCTTCCGGCAACATGTGGCCGTGAGCTTCGGTCAAACCAAGTTCGCCGGCGACCACATCAACGGTTCCTTGGTTATCTCCTGAAAGAACGACTAGATTTTTCACGCCCAAGTCTTTTAATTCCTGCAAATTAGCTTTCACACCCGGACGGACTTGATCGCGAATGCCCATCAGTACTTTTAATTCACCGTCAACCGATGTCAAAACGAGAGAGTTCCCTTGTTGTTCAAACCGTTTGACATCTTTTTGCACTTTTTTGCTGAGAGTAACATTTTCTTTTTCCATCAAGGCCACATTCCCAACAGCCACTCTATGTCCAGCTACACTTGAAACGATTCCGCCGCCTTTCACGACTTTAGTTTCTTCAACAGGATAAAAATTTGTTTCTCCAATTTGGTTTAAGACCGCTTTTGCTAATGGATGATCTGATTCCCGTTCCACACTGGCCAGATAGCCAAGCGTTTCAGCAGAATCTTTTTCATACAGTTCAGTCGCTGCAACGGTTGGGTTTCCGACAGTTAAAGTACCTGTCTTATCAAATACAATTGTATCCACATTGCTGAAGTCTTGAATGACTTCACTCCCTTTTAAAAGAACACCGTTACGAGCACCATTCCCGATACCGGCAACGTTTGAGACAGGCACTCCGATAACTAATGCACCTGGGCAACCTAGAACCAAGATGGTGATTGCTAACTCAATATTTTGACTGAACGCCCATACAACAATTGCCAGAATCAAGACAGCTGGTGTGTAGTATTTAGAAAAGCGATCAATGAACCGTTCTGCTTCGGATTTAGAATCTTGTGCTTCTTCCACGAGTTCAATAATTTTTCCAAATGTAGTGTCCTCACCAACTCGGTCAGCTCTGATTTGAATCGTTCCGTTTTCTAAAATGGTTCCTGCAAAAACTTCTGCATCAGGTAGCTTGTTGACCGGAACAGCTTCCCCTGTAATGCTAGCTTCATTGATATGCCCTTCGCCCGTAAGGACTGTGCCATCCACTGGAACTTTCGCACCCGTTTTAACGAGCAAGATATCCCCTTCATCTACATCATCCACTTCTACTTCTTCAAATTTACCATTATCCATTTGTTTCAAGGCGCTTTCGGGTGCCATTTCAGTCAATTCTTTGATAGCAGATCGCGTTTGGTTCAATGTTCGTTGTTCCAAGTAGTGTCCGAATAAGAATAAGAATGTGACAATAGCCGATTCTTCATAATTTTGAATAAAAAGCGCACCAATCGCTGCAATACTGACTAAGACATCAATACTGATGACTTTGACTTTCATTGCTTGAAATGCTTGAATGGCAATTGGCGTAATCCCAAACACAGAGGCGATGATCAAAGACCACTCTGAAAGTCCTACGTTTTCTAAAACAAAGTGACTGAAGAAACCGAGTGCGATTAACAATCCACTGATGACGGTGATAACATTTTTCTTGCTTAATATATATTGTTGCATGCTTTTTCCCTCCAAATTTAATTTTTCTTTTATTGATAAATACAGTATAAGATAATTGCCTAAGTAATTAATTGACTGACATCAAGTTTTGAAAAAATACGTGTCCCTTCTCACTATTTTTTTATCTAACAGCCTCAATGACACTTATTCCTCTTTACAGTTATAACGATACCCTCTTTTTATCGAATAAAAATTTACGGCTATCAAGTTTAGAAAGTTCTCTTTTATCGTTTCTAAGCACCTCGAATCGGATTGCAACAAAAAAAGCAATCCTGAAAAAATAGCTTTTCTTCCAGAATTGCCTAGTTCATTTAATCTGTTAAGCAGCCTTGACTTTTGTTTTAAGGACCGAATAGCCTACGTTTTCGATAGCTTTTTGAATCTCTTCAATCGAAGTGACAGCTGGATCAAAATTGGTTTTGACTTTGCTGGAGTTGAATAATACTTTAATGCTGTCTTTATCAACACCGTTAACTGATTTTACGGCACCTTCAATTTTTTGCATACAACTTGGACAAGATAACGTTTCTAATTGCAATATAGCTTTTTCCATAATTCCTATCTCCTTTATGTGTTTTTATTTTATCGGCAGCAGATTAATGAATACTGTCTTTTCCTCTTTACAACTATAATATAGCTCACTTTTAGCAAACAAAAATTGACGCATATCAAGTTTTGCACTTCTTTTGGTTTTGTTGCAAAGTTTTAAATCTACTATCAAATAAAGTAGAATAATAGAAAAAGATAGCAAGAGGAATGACGATGAATTATTTTAAAGGAAAGCAATTTCAGCAGGATGTGATTATTGTAGCCGTGGGCTACCATCTTCGTTATAACCTTAGCTATCGTGAAGTTCAAGAAATCTTATATGATCGTGGCATTAACGTTTCTCATATGACGATTTATCGTTGGGTGCAAGAATATAGCAAACTACTCTATCAAATTTGGAAAAAGAAAAATAAAAAATCCTTTTATTCATGGAAAATGGATGAAACGTATATCAAAATTAAAGGAAAATGGCATTATTTGTATCGAGCCATCGATGCAGATGGTTTAACCTTGGATATTTGGTTACGTAAAAAACGGGACACACAAGCAGCCTATGCTTTTCTTAAGCGGTTAGTGAAGCAGTTTGATGAACCGAAGGTGTAGCCCCCTCTATTACAAGTGCCTTTAAGAAACTAAAAGAATACGGCTTTTATCAAGGGACAGAACATCGTACCATTAAATACCTGAATAATTTGATTGAACAAGACCATCGTCCAGTAAAGAGACGCAATAAATTCTATCGAAGTTTACGCACTGCCTCTACCACGATTAAAGGCATGGAAGCCATCCGAGGATTATATAAGAAAACCCAAAAAGAAGGCACTCTCTTCGGGTTTTCGGTCTGTACTGAAATCAAGGTATTATTGGGAATCCCAGCTTAAATCATAGATACCGTAAGGGATTTTATTCTTTATTTAAAACTTTGCAATAGAACCAAATCATGAATATAAGGCCTACTTGAGTGCTGTAAAGGATCTTTATACTGGAGAGATTATAAGTTGGGTGGTAAGTAAAACTAACGACAATCCTTTAGTTATGAAAACAATTAAGGCAGCTATTGAAGCTAATCCAAGAGTAACTCCAATTTTACACAGTGATCGTGGCTTTCAATATACATCAAAAGAATATGTTCGTGAAGTTTCAAAAGCAGGAATTACACGTAGTATGTCACGAGTCGGACGCTGTATTGATAACGCACCAATGGAAAGTTTCTGGAGTCATTTTAAAGATGAGTACTACTATGATCATACTTTTATAACTTATGAAGAATTAGTGTCCGGGATCGCTGGATATATTAATTATTATAACAATAAGCGTTATCAATGGAAACTAAAAAGCCTGACTCCAGCAGAATGCCGAAATCAGGCCGCATAAAATTTTACATATTTAATTGTCTACTTGACAGGGGCACTCCATATCATGTTTGTGCTTTTATTTTCCCAATGAATGAAGGTCGTTCTGTCTTAAAAAAGCCAAAAACGGACAGATGGAAGCAAAAGCACTGAGTTCTGTTCCGTTGTTAATGAAGAGCGACAGAACACCAACGTGTAGAAAAAAAGTGTGTCCGATTATTCGCTGTAAAGCAATAAATCATCTAAATCCAGAATCTTGATCCTTTTCCCAGACAGCTGTTGAATCAATCCCTCGTCCTCCAATTCTCCAAATTTGCGACTGATGGTCTCAGGTGTCGTTCCTAAATAGGAAGCAATGTCCTTTTTTCCCATCGGCAGGGTGATGGTGGGAGAGTTGCCCATTTCAGGTTCCACATTTTCTGCCAAAAACAAAACTAAACGGGTAATGACACTCTCCAAGGCTACTTGTGTCGTTTGACGTTCTGAACTTTCTAACCGTTTAGACATTTCCGCCAATAGTTTTAAAGAAATAGCTGGGTATTGTTCCAGAAAATCTTGGACATCTTTTCGCTGAATCATACAGACAACGGTATCTTGGATTGCTTCGGCATATTCCTCGTGTACTGCATCCGGGTTGAACAAGGTCCATTCTCCGGTGAAATCACCAGGGTTCAAGATCCGCACTAGCTGCTCTTTGCCAGAGTCTGCCAATCGATAAATACGGATTTTCCCACGATTGATAATATATAAAGTATCCTCTTTTTCTTGTGAACGAAACAGAAACTCTCCTTTTTGATACTGTTTCGTGTGGGCTTTTTCAGCAATGTAATTCATCGCGCTATCCTCTAAGTGATTGAATATTGGAACCAAGCGGATACAGGCTGCGTGGTCGCCAATTTCATGATGGGTATGTTTAGTCAATTCATTCTCCCCCTTTATTTATTTTGTTTATATTCGCTGTTTTTATTATATAAGTCTCTTACTACAAAAAAATTGATGCACATCAAGAAAATGGAAAAAGGACTGGAAAGAATTCCAATCCCTAAATCAGCTTCTACTTTTACCTTAATCTTCATCCTCATCAAGAGCGTCATCATCTTCTAATGCTTCTTTACCAATGAACGCTTGCAGCATCCAAATGTTCTTGTCTAAGTCATTTTTAAAAGCAATCAATGTATCTTCTAAAGCATCGTCACCCTCGTCTTGAGCTAAACGAATCGCACGAATAGTTAGGTCACGAGTGCTTCTGAAGTCCTCGATAATATTTTCAACCATGTCTTCTGCTTTAGAGTATTTATTAACTGCATCTTCCGAAAGTATCGAATATTTTTCAAATTCAACCGTTGTCGAAGCAGGTTTATGCCCAGAAGTAATTAGACGCTCCGCAAGTTTGTCGAACCATTTTTCATTTTCGTTATACAACTCTTCAAATTTTTCATGCAACGTAAAGAAATTGGCTCCTTTTACATACCAGTGATATTGGTGCAGTTTCACATGTAATGTATGCATGTTGCCTAAAAGATGATCTGCAATGGCCGCTGCATTAATTTTCGTATGATGAACATGTTCCTTGTGTTCTTGTTCTTCTTGCAATCTTTCTTGGGGTGTTCTTTCTTGAGTAGCTTTATTTTCAGTCATGATTTATTCCTCCTATAATTTTGGTTTGTTTAAAATAGCTTTCTTTGATTCCTGCTAATCTCCTCCTTTTTCTTTACTGAATTTAGTATAGGATAGATTTCCGTTAAAAAAATTGACGCTCATCAAATAAAAGGATTTTTTATTTTTCTTTTTCCAAATTTGATAGAGTAGTTTGCCATATTCTTGCACCCAACGATAAATCGTCGTATGAGAAACGTTAATGCCACGATCATATAAGATTTCTTGAACTTCACGATAGCTAAGGTTATAACGAAGATAGTAGCCCACGGCTACAATAATCACATCCTGCTGAAATTGCTTTCCTTTAAAATGATTCATCGTCATTCCTCCTGCTATCTTTTTCTATTATTCTACCTTATTTGATAGTAGATTTAAAACTTTGCAACAGAACCTTTCATCGTAATTTGGGTTGTTGCTATTTTTCCATTATTATTTAAATTACCAATTTCTAAAAAAATATAGAAAAAATCTCTAAGTATACACATTGTATATTTAGAGATTTTTGCGTATCTATATAATTTTAGTATCCGTATAAGATATCGTGCTTAATGTTTTCAGCATCAATTCCCTTATCTTGCAACGATTGACTTACAGCTTCTACAATCTTTTCTGAAGAAGATACATAATATAACGCATCATTAGCTAGTTCGCTTGTCAACTTTGTTAATTCTCTATCTACATCATTTTCATCGCGAACAAAAATAAATTCTGCATTTGGTAATGATTTCTTAAATTCAGCAAAGTCTTCCTTGTAGAAATAATAATCCAAAGATGAATATACAAATTTAATCGTACGTTCACTCTTATCTTTAGCTAGTTTTTCAAGTAATGCTCTAATAGGTGTAACACCTACCCCACCAGCAAAAAATACTAAAGCTTGATTTCCGTCTTCAGGAAGTGTAAATTGGCCCAATGGACCCTTAACTTCTACTTCTTCACCTGGTTGTACAGTTAAAAGATTTTGTTTAAAGTTACTGATTTCTTTACCTGTTCTTGTACCTAGCAAGATTACATCATCTTCAGGTAAGGAAGCAAATGATAATGCACGTAACTTTTTCTTTTCTGTAATTTCTTTAGTAGGTAAGCCTAGTCTCATGTATTGACCTGCCACCCAATTCATATCATTAGGTTTTTTAATCTTTATTTCATAGTAGTCTTTTTCCAAATTTTCGATTGAAATTAATTCTGTCTTGTAGCTTGGTAATTCCTCTGCCATGATATCATCTTCTTTCCATAGAGTTATGTACAACATTATTTTATTTAACTTTTAACATTTTATCAAATATATTGCCTTAAGATTAATAATTTTCTAGTCTTTTTAAACAAATCATATCAAATGATACTAATTAGAAAGATACTTCACTCAACCTAATAGAGTCAACCAGTCTACAAACTTTTAGAATTAATCCAAAAGCTCTCGTGGACAACTTTACAACTCGTTTGGCAGTCGTGTTTTGTTTCGAAAATTGTTCGTAAGCCTCCTAAATTAGAAATTTAAGTTTAGCTTAACTGGAACTAATCCAATCTCATCTATACCATGGTGAATTATACTATTTTTTCATTTCTAACATTTTTTCAATCACAGGAATATTACCTAAATCAGAAATTTCTTCTTTTGACATAACTACTAAATTAGTATCTGATTGAGCTAGCTTAGTAAATGCTACAATACTCTGATCTTTAAAGTAATTATCTGATACTGACTCCAGTGCCTCCTGAATTTTTTTAATTCGGTAACTTTCAGCATCTGCACGTTTTTTTGTAGCTTCTGCTTCAGCTTGAGCAGTCTCAACTAATGCTTGATTCTTTGCATCTGTTGTTAATTTAATGTTTCTAGCCTCACCCTCAGCTTTCGCAATTACTGCTACTCTTTCCCTATCAGCTGTCAATTGTTTATCCATTGCTTTTTGTATTTCAACAGAAGGAGTCAATTCATCAATATTAACACGATCCACATTAATACCATAGATATTGGTCAAATCACCAATTGCACTAGCTAATTCAGCATTAATCTTTGAAGTAGATCCTAACGCTGCATTCAAATCCATTCGACCAATGATATCACGTAAATGCCCTCTAACTAATTGTGCCATTGACTCAACTGAATCAGTATTTTCATAAGTATACTTTTTTGCATCTGTCACATGATAATTTAAAGTTACACTAGCTTCAATCTCCGCATTGTCTTGAGTTATTACTGAATATTTTTCTAGTCTTAATGGATGCATTGCTAATTCTACTGATTGAATTCGTTGAATAAAAGGAATATAAAAGTGTAACCCAGCTTCAACACTTCGGCTATATTTTCCTAACGTTTCTACTAACCCTTGACAATTTTGTCGAACAATTTTTATTCCTAACATGATATTACCTCTTCTCTATGTTGTAAGCGGTCTTAAAGTTATTATATTGCCTACTGCTTCAATTACGATGTAGTCAATATTTTCATTTACTAATTGATTTCCTTCAATCAAATACCGATAATAAATACCTTTAATACTAACTAATCCATTGATTTGATCAATTTCTTTACCAGCTACTTTGTGACCTAAAAAATTTCTTTGCTCAAGTGAACCCTGTTCTACTTGCTTAGGTGGATCTTTTAAAGTTACCGATACAATTTCTTGCAAAGTTGCATTGACACTTTTATTTTCAAGCTGTGCTCTTTTTTCTAATTTTTGTTTCAAATCTTTTGATAACCTAAACAAAAACGAAGTCATTTTCTCATCTTGTGTCATTCCGCCACCTTCTTTCTTGATATCATCATGATATCACTTTTTATATCAATTAACTATTATTTCAACTCAAACCAAAAAAGTGCCATTGAGATTCACTCATATCTCAAATGACACTTTATTATTACTTATTAATCTTTTTTAACACGTCTTAAGCCTAATGCACCTAAGAATCCTGCGATTGAGACTAAGACTGCACCTAGAACAGAAGTAGATTTACTGTTATTTTCACCAGTTTGTGGTAATACTTTTACTGGTTCTGCAGCTTTTTTGCCCACTTTAGCTACAGATTTATTTGAAACAGTCTTAGTTACTACTGTTTGTTCTACTTTATTATTTGTAACTTCATTAACTTGTACTTTATTATTGCCTTGTTCTTTATCTGCAAGAACATTTAGTAACAATACCACATTACCATATTCATTAACTACTCGATAATTCTTAGCAGCTTCAACTCCAGCAGTAGCATTTACCCAGTTACCAGTATTATCTTTTACTTGTAGTGTATTGTTATTGTAATCTACTAGAACTTTGGTTGCACCATCTTTATCAGTTGTTACAGTCTTAACTGTATCACTAGCTGGTTGATAGTGAACATAGAACTTCCTAGTTACAGTATTACCTGTCAAGTCAACTACACTCAATGTATATACATGTGTTGTTTCCCCAGTTGCATCAGCTAAATTAAATGTCTTGCTAAACTTATATGCTGGATATGGATTAGTTACTGTGCTTCCATCTTGATGTGCTTCAGTAACAAAGTTCACACCAGAATTGTGGAATTCACGATAATCATTATCTCCATTGAAGAAGAAACGATATCCATCCAAATTATCAGTAGCTTCACCAGATACACTAAAGTCTTTATTATTAGTGTAGACTTGGTAATCACCATTACTATCTAATTGTAAATTAGCCACATTATTTAAGCTAAGTGTTGGAAGAACTGTATCTAAGATTAACTCCATTGTACCTCTAGTTGTTGAACCATCATCTTTTGTATAGATGTAAGCAACAGGTCTTTGTGAAGTTGGTGCTGTATGGAATTGGAAACTAAATGTTCCATCACTATTTAAGTTAACCTTATTTACAGGATCATCTTCATTGTAACTATCTCCTAATACCACCAATGATTTAACATTTGGATCAACCTTACCTGTTAAAGTAAATACTTGTGTTGATGGATTATATACACCATCTTTAACAGCTTGTGCTCCTACCCAGTTGTAATCATTATCTTTTAAGTAGTCAAAGTGGATATCTGGGTTAGCATCTGCACGTGTTGTTAGATCTTTTAGACTGTGTCCTGGCAAATCTCCTGGATTACCAATTGTAGCAGAATCAGCTTTTTCTTGAACAACATTTGTTCCTAATTGATCAGCATTTGTAAAGGCTGGTGCTGGTGCCGGATTTCCTGCATATGCGTCAACTCCTAAATATACACCATTTGCAGATGTTTGTTGGACATCATTAAATGTTGGTCCCACAACTTCTGTCCATCCTAACAATACAGTTCTACCACTATTATTAGTTACTTTCACATGGAAAGTTGCTAATCCATCTTTTACATCTGCTTTATATACTGCACCTGTGAAGTAGTCACGTGCATAAGCTTCAACATTATCCCCCTTAGTAACCTCTGCTTGTACGACTACATCATCCCTGTTGTTGCTTACGACTGTATCTAAAACAATACCAAAGTTTTCCTTAACAGTATTATTTACTTGCCATGCAAAAACAGCCTTTGGAGTTGCTGTATTCAATTTATATACTACATTCTTACCAGCTGCATCTGATGTGAAGACAACCGCAGTATCACTTGTACTTACAGGAACAACAAAATTACCACTGTTATCAACTTGAACTAATGCACCATTGTAATAGAAATCAGATGTTGCATTCCCACGTAAGTTATAAGTTGAAGTTGTTGCTTGATAATCTGGAGAACTTTGATCGAGTTCTAATCCGTTAGTTGCATTCCAAACAGATACTCTAGTTGTTGCATCATTGTTTCCATTTACCAGTAAGGTTACTGTTGAAGTATTATCAGCTACATCGCTAACTGCAAATGATAAAGCATTCTTTGCTGCAGTTAGTGCTGCTAAAGTATCACTATCTAATACGGCTTTAAATGTTCCTGATGTTTTAGCTGCATTTAAGAATTTCGAATTCTTGCCATCATTTAACTTATAGCCAAATGTCTTATCATTGACTTTAACTACTGCATAAGAATAATCTGTAAAGCCAGATCCTGTATCTTTATAATCAAAGCTTAAAGTATGTGTCGTAGCATCATACTTAACATTTGATAATACTGGAGCTGTTGTGTCGATAACTACTGGATAATCAGCTGTTTGAACCTTATTTGCACCATCATTATACAAAGTAGCAACATAACGATATGTATATTCACCATCTGCTGCATTTACCATTTCACCGGTCTTATCATCGTATACTTTTCCATCCCAAGCTAAAGTATTTGGATTATTACGCATTGAAACTGATAAAGTTACATCCTTATTAACTCCACTTTCATAGTAAGACTTATCCAGACCTTGTTCATCTGCAACTACACGAACAACTTTTCCACTCTTATCTAATACTTCAACTTTAAGATCCTTTAGATTTTGTTTAACAAAGGCATATGGTTTTAATAAGTCACTCTTACCATCAGCATTTGGTGAGAATGCAACTTTTCCATCTTGGTATAATTTAGCAACTTGTTGCCAATTATAATTACCTTCAAGATTTACTAAAGCCTTTAGGGAATCTTCATCAGCTACCCCTCTTGGATAGTTGTCTTCATTAACAAAGTAGTTACCACCATAGACTGTACCTTCTTGATTAGCAGCTTTGTCAAATACATCTTCACTTGTCATATCACCATAATATGCAAGATATGGAACTACTAGTTGATTTTGACCATCATTTCCTACAAATCTCAACCAACCTTCAACTAATTGATTTTCTTTCAAACCTGTTAAAGATAATGTGAAATTATAAGTTGCACTTTGTCCAGCTTTAACGGTTACTGTCTTATCTCCATAGACATGTGCTCCTGCTAGATAAACATCGTGGAAAGTTCCTGTATCAGCATCGCGCACTTCAGTTAATCCACCACCAAAATCATCAAAAGTATATGTTTGATCTTTATCGGATAAGTTCTTAAATGTTAGTGCAAATCGAGTTGAATCTCCAACTTTTCTCAAAGATACAGAACTTGTGCCGTCTGCTGCCACAACATATACTGGAGATTCTGTTGCAGCACCTGCATCAATTTCACCAGCACCTTGACGTCTAGGAGAAACTGGAGTGTCATATCCTTGTTGCGTCATTGGTTTAGCTGTATTCATGATTAAAGCTTTAGTAGCTTGAACTAAATCTGCTCCACTTAAGTTAGTAGTAGCTTTTAATCTTTGCATTACTAAAGCTGCAACCCCAGCATTAAATGGACCAGCCATAGAAGTTCCACTCATAGTATTGTAACGATTATCGTTCCCTGTTGAAGTTACACTAACCCCAGGAGCTGATACATCTGGTTTCAAAGTGAAATCTTGTAAAGGACCCCAAGAAGAGAAGTCTGCCATGTCATCACCAGCACCTACAACCGAGTTTTCAGCTGCAACTGTCATTGCATTGCGCGATGCACCTGGATTAGCTACCGTACTACTAGAGAATGGTTCAAAGTTTCCGTCTGCTCCACCTGGTTCATAAGGAACTTCTTCACCAATAACACTTGCCGAATTACCATTGTTAGAAGCTGAAATGGAGACGAATACACCATGTTGAGTTGCATATTCAACCGCTTTTTGCTCTACATCATTCAAATTAGCAGCTGCGACGCCTTGACCTAAGGACATTTGAATTACATTAGCACCTAATTTAACTGCGTCATAAATTGCTTGAGCAATATCATCAGTATTTTCATCAGCAAATTGATCATTAAATACTCGCATCATCATTAACTGTGTTTCAGGTGCTACCCCTACTGCATAGCGTTCATTGCCATTTGGTTGGCCATCAGCACCAATGATACCAGCAACGTGTTGACCGTGTTCTGATGCACCTGGACCATCATCTTTAACCCAGTTGTTGTCACGACTCGCATAATTATATACGAATGGGAATTTCTCTGAAGCATATTTTCCATAGCCTAGCTCATTGATCTTTTTATCAGCATCTTTCTTAGAAACTGCTGGAGATTCAGGAGCTTTAGAGAAATCTTTATGGTTTGTATCAGCACCAGAATCAATAACAGCAACCACCATACCTTGCCCTTTATAGCCATTATCCCATGCAGTTTGAACATTTCCTTTGACATGGTCTTTATAGGTTGTTGGTGGCACTGTCTGGTCAGCAGTATCAGCAGTAGTTTTAGCCTGTTGAGCTGTTGTAGCTTGATTTTGACTAGCTACTGAGTCAACATTACTTGTTGCTGTTTCTTTTACGGTATCAGTTTGAACATTAGAAACATTGTTAGAACTATTACTATTGGTTGTAACAGTTGTTTGAGCTGTCGCATTATTCTGCACACTCGAACTTGATGCCTGAGTAGATTCCGTTTTTACACTTTCACTACCATTAACGGTATCGGCTTGAGCGTTAGAAACTGGACTTGTTACTAAAAATGTAACTCCAGAAATAGTAATAATCGCTGACACCACCCACTTAGATTTAGCTTTATAAAGCTTGTAGCGGCGTTTTTCACCTAGCAACTTTTCCATGCACTTCATCTCCTTCTTCTAAAAGTTATTTTTTATATTAACATATTTTTAATTAATAAACAATTATTCTTTAATCGTTTGTTCATTATAAATAAAATTTAACTTCATAATTTATTCATATTAATGTGATAAAAAGCCCTATATAAAAGATAATTGATAAAATTTACTTAATTTTTACTTTTTAATTTCTAGATTCTTGTAATTTTTTTATAAAGCCCTTGCAAAAACACATTTGAATATAGTACAATTGCAGAAGATTAAGGTTTTATAGCCCTAATACCTATATTTATTGGGAGTGATTATTAATGAACAAGAACGAATTAGTAGAAGCTATCGCAGAAAAGATGGGTACAACTAAGAAAGAAGCAGAAGCAGCTGTTTCAGCATTCACAGAAACAGTTAAAGAAGCTTTAGTAGATGGGAAGAAAGTACAAATCATCGGCTTTGGTAACTTCGAAGTACGTGAACGTGCAGCTCGTAAGGGTCGTAACCCACAAACAGGTAAGGAAATCGAAATTCCAGCATCTAAAGTTCCTGCATTCAAACCAGGTAAAGGCTTGAAAGATGCTGTTAACAAATAATTATTAACAGATGATTAAAAGACCCTAACTCGCAATTGAGTTAGGGTCTTCTTGTGTCTCTTTCTTTTATCCTTTATACCAAACTTCAAGCAAATCTTTAGAAGTAAATTCTAAATGAGTATGATTTCCTTGTAACAACAAATCTTCAACTAATTTTTTGTCGAAACTGATATAACCTTCCCATTGGCCTTTATCAGTTATTTCAACATAAGTTTCCAATAATTTTTTATCAAAATCAGCATGATTCAATAACCAGCTTAATGCACGACGTTTTCGATAACGTTCTTTAGCATTGATTAGGCGATGTTCATAACTTTCATAAGCATCTTTAACTTTTAGATATCCCAAACTATTATTATCATCCAGAATTTTCTTTGTCTCTCTGTCAATTATTACGTATTTTCTGTTTTCACTATCTGATAATTCTTCTGATCTTATGGCAGCATACTTTTCTAATTTATCATCTAAAACATCTTCCACTTTTATATCTTGATAACTATCTATTGCTGGTATATCTTCCACAATAGTATCTAATTCATCTCCATTTTCTTCTCGCCATAACTTATATTGATCCAGATACCATTGTTCAGATTCATTATATTCTTGTTGTTTACCAGATAATATACATCCCGCTAATTGATGACTATCTTCCGGAATAGCTTGATATTGATAGGCTTTATCTAACCTTCGAAAGTTTTTTGGCCATGCAATTAAAGATGCAATATCTCCATTATTCTTATTTCCTAAAACATTAATGTCTGGCCTTGCTTCAAATTTTAATTGCGTACCTGATGTTAACCTTCCAAGTTTAGCTAGACTTTTTCCATATCCCAACCAATAATACTTAGCGATTAATTCTCCAGTATCCGCTAAACATACATTCTTTAACAATACAGTTGGATATATGTATTCTAAGCTACTTGATTTTCTTTCACGAACAGTTACATCTGCTTTAATAAAAGTTGCAGTAAAATTATATTGAGTTAAATTCTTTAATTTTTTCATATTTACTGTACTCATAATTTATCCCCCGTTTTTCAGTGCTAATAATAGTATACGCAATTCAAAAATTTTCTCGCTAAAAAATAGAATTTATTCGACTTTATTTTTATTCCAAATCATCGTAAATTCAATTTCCCCTGTATGTTCATCATTCTGCTTAGAAACAATAGTAAACCCATTTTCACGATAAAATCTTAATGCACGTTCATTCTTTTGATACACATTTAATGACAATGTACTGTGCAATTGTTTTACATATTCCAAAAGTTGCCTACCAATCCCTTGAGAACGATACGCTTTATCAACAAAAATCCCTGCAATATATTCATCCATTAGTCCAATAAATCCCTTTATTTCTCCATTTAAATCATAAACAAAAATATCAGCTTTCAATAATTGTTTTTCCACTTCTTCAAAATTAGCTTGCCAATACTCTTTAGCAACAAAAGAATGAGCATCTTCATTTCCTGCAAGCCATAACTGCATAACTAGCTGGGTGTCTGATATCTGAAATTCTCTTATCATTTTATTTTCTCCTATAAATAGCTTTATTATTTAGAATTGTATCCAAAGTTAATGTAGCATTACTCTTATGTATCTCTTTTATAATATTATAGAAAAGCTTTATTTTACAGAGTTTTCCAAATAAAAATCCCCACCCAAAAGGATGAGGAATTCTTATTAATAAATTTTATTTTTAACCATCATTCACAGTACAGCCAACCATTAAACCCCCTTTTTCTGCGTAAAAGCTACATAGTGCCGTACAAATTCCAATTTCTATCTGACAATTAGGATACTTTGCTTGAATTAAGTCCTTCAAAGCTAATGCACCTTTTTCATTGTTTGCGTGATCAATTACCACTTTTTTACTATTAAAATTATGCTTAACTAATGTATCTACCAAAGATTGATATGCACGTTTAGCTCCACGTGCTTTTCCTAATTGTTCAATCTTTCCTTCTTCGTCCGCCCAACCTAGCACATTAATTTTTAAGACTCCTGCAAGTTTCGCAACAGTTTTATTTATTCGACCATTATTTGCTAAATTCGTTAATGACTGTAAGCTAAAAAAGATCTTCAAATGGTCAATATAAGCTTGAACTTGTGTTACTACTTCAGAAAAGTCTATCCCTTCATTCAATAATTCACTAGCTTTAACAGCTGCCATACGTTCTGCTGGACCTGCTGCTTTTGTATCAAAAACGTGTATTTTTCTATTTGGATCTTCCTCTAAAATCATTTTTTTAGCTGTTTGTGCAGTATTATACGAACCCGAAAGCGCACTTGAAATTGTAAAAATATATACTTCATCAGCATCCCCTATTGCTGCCAAGTAACTTTCAACACTAGGACAAGAAGATTTTATTTCTGTTGAACTGTTTTCGATAAACTTATCGAATTCAGCTTGATCAAAATCAGCACCATCTAAAAATACTTTCTCCCCACAAATTAAAGTTAAACCTACACTTTGATGTTCAATACCATTTAATGCAGTTACATTTAAATTTGCTGCTGAATCTGTAATTATTTTCTTCATAATTCCAACCATTCCTTATTTATAGAATTTTCATTAAGCTTATAAAATATAAAAAACATTGTCAACGGTTTTTAAAAAACTTATAATAAGTTTTACATTGATAAAATGTTACTTTACCTATATACTTAGGCTAGCGAGGTATCAATTTATGAATAGAGAATTTAAAATAAGCCAAAGTATCCAAAATTTTAAACTACCACGATATGACGATTTACCTGAAGTTGAATTGTATTTAGACCAAACTACTGCATACATCAGCGAAAGGCTTGAAATTTTGGGCGATGTAAAGCTAACTAGTTCGATGATTAGTAATTATGTTAAACATAAGATAATTCGCCGACCTGTTAAAAAGCGTTATGCAGCTGATCAAATTGCTGAATTATTTTTTATTGCTGTTGCTAAAAATGTAATGCAACTTAGCGATTTAAAAGCAGCAATCGAACTACAAAGACGAACATATTCAACTAAAGTTGCCTATAATTATTTTGTAGAAGAATTAGAAAATATTCTTCCGTATGTCTTTGGTTTGAAAACTGACTTAGATGAAATAGGCAATGAGCATACCGAATATCAGCGTATGCTACACAATATTATTATGGCTGTTAGTTATAAAGCTTACATTGATAAATATTATGCTAATTTACATCAAGAAAATTAGTTCAATCTGCGATTTTAATGGTATTATAGTATTTGAGTTCGTTATAGAATCGAGATGAGTCAAATGATAGATGTAGAAGAAATTCTTGCTAAGATGAATAAAAATCAAAAGATTAATTACGACAAAGTTATGCAAAAGATGGTTAAGAAATGGGAAGAAGCTGACACTCGCCCACGTATTCTTTTACATAGTTGTTGTGCACCATGTAGTACATACACGCTTGAATACCTAACAAAATTTGCTGATGTCACTGTTTACTATGCTAATTCAAATATTCATCCACGTGCTGAATATCAACGTAGAAAATATGTTCAACAAAAATTTATTCATGATTTCAATGAAAACACTGGAAATAATGTTAGGTTCATATCTGCCCCTTATGAACCACAAGAATATTTTGAAAAAGTTCGTGGACTTGAAAAAGAAGTCGAAGGTGGTGCACGTTGTCGTGTTTGTTACGATTATCGACTAGATAAAGTGGCACAAAAAGCTGTAGAATTAGACTTTGACTACTTTGGAAGTGCACTAACAATTAGTCCGCATAAAAACTCTCAAGTCATTAATCAAGTAGGCCTAGAGGTTCAAAGTTTATATACTACCCACTATCTTCCTAGTGATTTCAAGAAAAATGGTGGTTATCAACGTTCAGTTGAAATGTGTCATGAATACGATGTTTATCGCCAATGCTACTGTGGTTGTGTCTTTGCTGCTAAAGCTCAGGGTGTTAATTTAAGTAAAATTAGACGTGAAGCACTAGAATTTTTAGAAGGTAAAGATGCAGATAAGGAATTTCCTGAAATAACTTTTAAAATTAATGGTGAAACTATTTAAAATATTAGTAAAAAGGCATCTTATCTTTACCTATATTGTATATTGTGGTAAAAATAAGGTGCTATTTTATTTTTTAGATAAGCAAAAAGTGACCAGCATCTACATTTTCCTCTACTCAGCCTTAAAAAATAATGAGATTATTAAATCAAGGTTTCTTTATTTATCTATTTTTTTAATAATTTAATATTCTATCTTTTTTAAATTCCTTTAAATATCCCGTCCAATATATTTTAAATTTATTTACTTAGCTAAATCTAACCGCAAACTAATTATACATTTAATGTATATTTTCTTATTCTCTAATAATCACTCTAATGTTGATTTATAAATAACAGGATAAAATCAACTTTGTGAAAAAACTCCCAAAACACGCTAATTAAAGGCAAATTAGATTTCACAAACTTTGAATTTTAGGGTTGCTATTTATCTTTTTAAGTGTTATTCTTGCATTAGGTTGAAAGCGCTATCAACAAAAAACGAGAGATTATTTGAATATTTATTCATTATTTGGAAAGGAGTATCCTATTATGTTAATCGGTGTACCTAAAGAAATCAAGAAGCAAGAAGAACGTGTTGGTGCTACTCCAAGTGCTGTAGCAAGCTTAGTTCATGCAGGCCATTCAGTAATTGTCGAAAAAGGAGCTGGGGTTGGCTCCGGTTTCCCAGATGAAGAATACATCACTGCTGGTGCAAAGATGGGTTCAGCAGAAGAAGCATGGGACACAGAAATGGTCATCAAAGTTAAAGAACCTTTGGAAAATGAATACCAATACTTCAAACCAGGCCAAATCATCTATACTTATCTTCACTTGGCCGCAGATAAACCATTAACAGAAGCCTTAATCGAAAAGAAGGTTACAGGGGTAGCATACGAAACAATGGTTGGTAGAGGCGGCGGGCTTCCACTTCTCTTCCCTATGAGTGAAATCGCTGGCCGTATGTCAATCCAAGTTGGATCTCATTTCTTAGAACAAGCACATGGTGGCAAAGGTATTCTTTTGAGTGGTGTTTCCGGTGTACATCGCGGTAAAGTTGCTATTATCGGTGGTGGTACTGTAGGTTTCAACGCTGCTAAGATCGCTGTTGGTATGGGCGCACAAGTTACAATTCTTGATATTAATGCTCAACGCTTAGCTGAAATCGACAACATTTTCGATGGAAAGATTCAAACTTTAATGTCCAATACTGCTAACATCAAGAAAGCTGTTGAAGAAGCTGACTTAGTAGTTGGTGCTGTTCTAATTCCAGGAGCTAAGGCACCAAAATTAGTTACAGAAGAAATGGTTAAGAACATGAAACCTGGTTCTGTTATCGTTGATATTCCTATCGACCAAGGTGGTATCTTCGAAACAACAGTAAGAGCAACAACTCACGAAGATCCAATCTATGTAACACATGATGTTATTCATTACACAGTTGCTAACATGCCTGGTGCTGTTCCAAAGACAGCGACAGAAGCACTTTCCAGCGCAACAGTACATTATGCAATTGAAATTGCTAATAAAGGTATTGATAAAGCAGCTGCTGAAAACAACACAATCCTTACAGGAATTAATACACACCAAGGAGACCTTACTTCCAAGGCTGTTGCAGATAGTTTAGACCTACCATTCACACCCTATAAAGGTTAAGCCCTGCTCCTTTAGCCCGGAAAGGAGGCGGCCTAAACTATGAAAAATAAAATTGACGTTAACAAAGTATTGAAAAACGCCAGCATTAAGTCGGAAGACGAGCGTTCTTTAGGTCTTTTTGATCTTTCCATTCTGGGAATCGGTGCGATGATTGGAACTGGGATCTTAGTTTTAACTGGTATTGTAGCCGCAACTACTGCCGGTCCAGCGGTTATCTTCTCTTTTCTAGTAGCCGCAATCGCTAGTGGCTTGATTGGACTTTGTTATTCTGAACTTTCAACCACTATCCCTAATTCCGGAAGTGCCTATATTTACGCTTGGGTTACGATTGGACAGGTTATGGCCTTCTTTGCTGGTTGGACTCTATTAGGAGTTTACATTACTACAACCGCTACAGTTGCAAATGGATGGACAGGTTATGTTCACTCATTCTTAGCTGAATTTGGAGTACATTTACCTAAGATTTTCCTAGCTGCACCATCTGCAGGAGGAATTATGAATCTACCTGCGATCATCATGATTTTATTTATCACCCTTGTATTAACGAAGGGAACTAGTGAGAGTAAATTACTTAATAACATCTTAGTTATTATCAAACTAACTGTGATTTTCTTGTTCATCATTGTTAGTGTTAAACATATACGCCCTGCTCACTGGCATCCTTTCTTCCCATACGGTGGTCGTGGGATCATGGTTGGAGCATCAACCGTTTTCTTCACCTTTCTTGGTTTTGATGCCCTAGCTACTTCAGCCGAAGATGCTAAGAATGTTCAACGCAACTTGCCTCGTGCTATTATCATTTCACTTGTAGTTTCAACTGCCTTGTATGTAGCAGTTAGTCTAGTAATGACAGGGGTGGTTCCTTACAAGGATCTTAATGTTGCCGAAGCTATGGCATTTGTATTATTAGCAAAAGGACACACTTTGACTGCTCAAATCGTATCAGCCGGAGCCATCTTAGGTATCATGGCTGTGGTACTTGCCTTTGTTTACGCCGGTGCTAATATTACAATGGCGATGAGTCGTGGAGGATTTTTACCTCGACAACTATCTCACCTAAATTCAAAGAGTCACAGCCCTAACCGTGCATTATGGTTAAATGGACTTTTAGCAGCTATCCTTGCTGGATTTATGGACATGAGAAACTTAGCTTTAATTGCTAACGTTGGTTCTCTGGCAGTCTTCAGTCTAATCTCTTTAGCCGTAATTTTATTACGCAAACAACAACCAGACTTACCACGTCCATTTAAAGTTCCGTTTGGAAATGTCCTACCGATCCTATCAATCATTGTGTGTGTTGTTTTAATGTTAAACATCACCCTACCAGCTTGGATTAGTTACTTTATCTGGCTCGGAATCGGTGTACTATTCTATCTCGGCTACTCGGTTCGTCATATTGATATCAATCAAGAACATGCCGGAGAAGCTGAATAGATTAATATAAAACAAATCCGTTCAATGAATTTTTGTTCATTGGACGGATTTTGTTTTGTTATACAAGGTAGCTTTACAACGACATTTGAACTAAACTAAAGAATAATAAAGCTAGACCAAATAATCCTAAAATAATATAGAAAATACAACCTACACAACTTGCTAAATCTTCCATGTTAATCTCTCCTATTTTTTTCAATTTTTGAAATCTTAGCCATTACTACATAAATTAACCTTTTCTCAACTATCTATTCATTCCATCGCGATATCCTTCCTTATATCCACGAAGATAATACCTAGTATGTTGCGCACTTTCATCGCTAGATAATGTTTGATGCTCAGTCGTCCCCTCTTCTTTATCTTGCTGACTAGCTTCAAAACCTGCATTATAGCCCCTAGTATATTCTTCATTGTGACGATATCTAGCGTGATGGTTGATTAACATCGCCCAGATCCAAGGATTTGTAATAATACTTTGACGATAGTAGTCATTGCGATATTTTTTCTTGGAAATCTGATTATTCAAAATATCATTTGTCTGCGATCCAGTAAATGTCGCAGTCGATCCTGTATTAGAGTAGCTGCTACTATGATAGCTCGACATATTATCATGATGACTATAGCTGCTATGATCAGAACTCATCTTATGGTTATAAGAATACTCTGATTTGCGAATTCGGTATCTTAGTGTTCTTCTCACGCGTGGCGTATGATAACGATAAGTGCGAAATCTTGCTGCACTGACAGTAGTAGCTCCACAGTAAAGAATTGTTATTAATGCTAATAATGATATGGTTAGTTTTTTCATTTTATCACCAGCTTATTTTTAATCTCAAAAGCATCTTTAATTTCTCGTATATCTTTTTTATTTGCCTCAAAGAAAATTATTCGTTCTTTCAACTTTTTAGGTATTGGAAAAGAATTAATCTCTCATTTAAAATCATCAGAGTTTCTTTGCGGATACTTTTTTAGACATTCACATTTTAATTTAGGAATATTCTTTCCTTAATTATTATCCATAGACACATAGACCTTAAATTTCAAAATGTATCTTCTCGTATATCGGTAAGTTTCCAGTCATTTGCAATAACAAAATCTTTTGTTACCATCTTTGACTTAACTTTACACATTGTGAAACCAGATAAAATTTTAGTAGTTATTTTTAAACTTTTAAATACACGAAGATATGTGAAACAAAAAGCTAGAAAAAACTAACAATACCCAGTTTCATGATTTATCATTATTACCCGTTTATACCAAAAATACTAGAGTATTCAGACCAAAACATCCTTCTTTTTTTGTACATATTCTTTACTTTTTCATCTAAGTTTTGCAACTCTAAAGCATCTGATATGTCAAGGTTAATATCTTTCCATCTATCACCAATATTTGGTAATGTTGTATCCATTAAAATCAGGTTATTTAACTGACTTCTTACAGATTTACTATTTAGCATAGCCAACAAGTTAAAGGGAGTGATACCTAATTCATTTTTATTAACTCGTAAAACCAATATTTCTCTTGTTAGTATCGAGTGTAAATCTTTTTCGTATAAAATACCAACATCCCCAATCCGATAACTTCCACGTCTGACAAAAACTATGTCTTTTTCCCGTAATTGTTTCTTTGCAGAGAATAACCTATCGTATTCTTCATCTGGTATATCATCTAATCGGTTATGTGCAATTTCTAAATTAACAATATCTTTAACTCTAATATAAGGATTATTACCTAATCCCTTTAAATGTCCCGCTGGTGAGCCATGACCATCAAAAAAGGTTATAACTTTTTCTCTTACTAAATCTCCTAAAGAAACCCTACTTTCTTTTTTCACAATTTCATAATATGGTCTAGCAACTAATAAATCTCGTTGTTTTATTTGTTCAAATTTCACTTTTTTTATTAATGGGTTGCTTTCTCCGCTTTGCAAAGATGTGATTATATTAGGAATATCATCTGCAACTTCTTGAGTAAAACTTAAAAGTTTTTTGTCAAAAATAAATTTTTCATGGCCTAAATGGTCATGGCCTATTTCGTTTATTTTAATAAGTGTAACATCCTCTTGTTGTTTAACATCTTTTTGTATAAAAATAATATCCGTTTTTGCGTTATTGTATGGTCTAAACGTATCATGTGGCAAATCAATTAAATGTGTAATATTATGTTTATAAAAAAAGGTTTCTCTAACTTTTTTCATACTGGGGGCATGAAAAATAGTTTCTGGTAAAATTATACCTAAAACTCCTCCTTTTTTTAAATGTTTTAGAGATTTTTCAATAAAGGCTAATTCAATACTTTTAAATTGATAGTTAGCTTGAGTATCAGCAGACAATTTTATATCTTTCCCGAATGGTGGGTTTGTCAAAATTATATCAAACTTCTTATCTTTAATTTTTGCAACTGTGGCAGGTTTCCAACTATCTTCATTTAAAGTGTCCTCTACAAAGATACCTGCTCTCCCATCACCTAAAACAGCCATAAATGCTTTTGATATTTTTGCAAGAAATGAATCTTTTTCAATTCCATATAAATTATTAGTAGCAAATTGTTGCTCTTTATCGTATTTAGCAGTATCACGCATAGATGTCTTATCAATTTGTCTCCAAACTTCAAACATTGATGTTGTTAAAAAGCCCGCTGTACCACTAGCTGGATCAAATACAGTAGTTCTTTCATTAGGCGAGCCAATAGCAACCATTAATTGTGCAATATTTTCAGGTGTGAAAAATTGGCCTTGAGAACCTTTGGTAGCATAAGCAATAATACTTTCAAAAGCTTCTGATATTACATTTCTCGGAGAATTAATTAGAGAGTAGTTTTGGAGTTGTGCAACCACATTCATAATAATTGAATCGTCAAATGTAATCTTATCTTCTTCAAAGAAAACATCATCCCATCTTGATTTAGCTTCCGAAAAAATACTTTTAACATTATCTGCAGTTCTTTTACTATCATTATCTAAAACTCTAAATTTAACATACTCTGACTCGGCATACTTTTCATCATATAATTTCGTTATTATTATCATTGACAACTGTTCTAAAATCATCTCATCACGAGTAGTACCAGTAGCATTAGCCGCCAAAAAGCCTCTCAAATTTTTAAAGACTGTTTTTAAATTATTAGTGGGCCTTAAATCTTCGTACTTGATTTCTTCTGAAATATCTGAAAAACCATACTTAGGAATATCTACTATTTCTTCGTAAGAAGGAGTGCCATTATTAAAAAATTTTCTTATAAAAGCGATGGTTTGCCCATCTTCGTTGGAACCATTATACCAAATTCCAAAAGCTACATTTCTTTCAAAAGTTAAATAATCTTTTAACTGTTCTTTGCCTAAAGTATAATTAGGTTTTTTTGTCTCAACGAAGATTTTAGGTTTATTATTTTTCAAATCTTCTTTTGTTTCAAAAATAGCAATATCAACGGGTACACTTCTTTTCGTGTCTGATGGGTTTCGTTTTACGCCAAATTCTTCAACCATTAATTCTTTTGGATAACCATAATCTTCATGCAAAACACGAAGCATTTCTTGACGATTAGGTTCTTCCGGTGTTTTTATAACTTTCTTTCCTGTTAAATAATCAGTAATAAATTCTTTTGCCACTTATAGCACCACCTTTCGTGATGACACAAAAAATAGTCCACTACCTGAAAAAGATAGTGAACTATTAAAAAAGTTCTTGACAAATAAACGTTGACTATTTACATAATCAGCTTGAGTTGAGTTGAGTTGAGTTGAGTTGAGTTGAGTTGAGTTGAGTTGAGTTGAGTTGAG
>ERZ791897.303-NODE-303-length-43436-cov-4.955303_pt1 | contig 43436 bp, 33 predicted proteins | sample MGYA00510152_ERZ791897 | MGnify/ENA primary metagenome ERZ791897 (study PRJEB30046, sample SAMN00792050) | human gut metagenome | study: EMG produced TPA metagenomics assembly of the A metagenome-wide association study of gut microbiota in type 2...
GCATTCATCACCCACCTATAGAGGATGGGCGACTTCTGCCTAAATTAAGTTAAAATTAATTTTTTGAATATAACTTATTTTTTATAACTTTTTAAACTTGTGCAATTGTTCACATTTACATAATAAACAAAACTAGTATTATCTTGCTTTTCGATGTATAATAACTTTGATATATATACTACTGGAGGTTAATTGCATGGGGCAACAAAATAATAATCGACTCTCAATCATAGCCTTAATTATTTTGGTATTATTCATTGGATTGATAATGTTTTTCTTTTTCCGTGGTCATTCACCATTTGATAATTCAGCTACCGCCCAAAAACAAGAATATGAGCAACAACGTGCTATCGCTCAGAAAAAATACGGCAAGGACGTAGATAGTTCAGATGAAAAAAGTAGTAGCTCTGAGACCGAATCTACTACAAATTCATCATCTTCTAGTAGCAAAGATGAAACTACTACAGAAAGTTCTCAAGCTTCATCTGAAAGTAGCTCAACTAAAAAAGCAACTACTAAAGATGAAGATTACGAGTCTTATGTCGTCAAATCTGGTGATACTCTTTCAGCTATCGCCAGCGAATATAACACAACAGTTGATGAGTTAACCACTCTCAATAAATTAGAGTCTAAAACCATTTCTGTTGGCCAAACACTTAAAGTTCCAGCTACACAAAACACAGCTAATCAATAATAAAAAATCCCCCCATTGGTTGAACATTCAAACCAATAGGGGGATTCTTATTGTTTTTAAAATTGTTTTTAAAATAGCCAAAATTTTTTCTTTTTAGTTGGTAGTGTATAGCCTTTTGCCACGACTCTTTCACCGTTTAACAAATCTTCTGCTGTCTGTTCAAACAGTATCGCTTTTTGCTCACCAAAATCTTTTGCAATCTGATCTAACGCTTCATGCATCAAGATTCCACGACCTTTCATCGCATGTGCATCTGAGCCTAGCACTTGAACTAAATTATTTTTTACCATTTGATAGGAAACTTCTGCAACTTGTTCGCCAAAGCCTCCTAAATAACTTGTGGCTGTCACCTGTGCTAATGCTCCGTTTGCAATAAAGTCATACAACAAGCTCAAGTCTTTTTGAAAATCACTATTACGTTCCGGATGAACGATTATTGGTGTTGTGCCTAGACTTTTTAACTTGAAAAACAATTGCTTAGCATAAGCCGGTACACTTCCATGAGGAAATTCAATTAGCATATAATGTTTATCTTCATCAACACCCAACAAGTCCGCATAACGTTGATCTAAATCACCATTAATATGAACTTCTTGACTTGCAAAAACAGTTAACGGAATCTGTGCTTGGTCTAACGCGACTTGTAATTTTTCAGTTACTTCATTTACTTGTTTAGCATGATTTACATATTGTTTATCCAAATGATGTGGCGTTGCCAAAATATGTGTTACTCCGTCTTTCACCGCTTCTCTTGCCAAAGATAACGACTGTTCCAAATCTTTTGGACCATCATCTAATCCTGGTAAAATATGGCAATGAATGTCCACAATTTTTTCAAATTCCATCGCTTATCCACCTCATATTATATAGTTCTTTGCAATAGTTTTCTAGTTAAATAATCTAATTGTTTCTTAGCTTTTCCTATTGGTAACATAGATATTTGATCTAGCGCTTGTTGACTATAGTCTTTTGCCAATCTACGTGCTTCTTTTACTCCGTCATTTTCAATCACTAAACGTGTGATTTCTTGAAAATCTTTAGGTGTTAGTGCTTGTCTTTTCGCTAAAATTTCTTCAAGTTGCCCTGTTTGCTCATTTTTCAAAGCCAACAGTAACGGCAATGAATATACACCAGTAGCTAAATCTTCTAATACTGGCTTATTAGCATCTTTATTTTCTAGCGAATAATCCAACACATCATCTAGCATTTGAAAACTCAAGCCAATCAACTTGCCAATTTCTGCAGCTTGCGCCACTTCTTGCTCGTTTGCCCCACCAAAATAAGCACCTTCCATACAAGCTAATTTAAACAACCATGCTGTCTTTTTACTTGCATTATCTAGATAAGTCTGTAGCGGTTGTTTTGCATCATAGCGCGCATACATCTGTCCTAGCTCACCGTTTAAAATTTCTTTTAGCGCTGTTGCATTAATCTTCAAATATGGCGTGTCGGCCATTTCATCTAGTGTTAAATCAAAGAAGATTGTAAATAATAAATCTCCCGCATACACTGCAACATCTTTGCCAAAACGACTCTGAATACTAATTGCTCCGCGGCGCAATGGCGAATCATCGATAATATCATCATGTACCAGCGTTGCCATGTGTAAAATTTCTAATGATGCTGCAATCTTTCTTAATTGCATCTCCTGTTTTCGAGGTGTCCCCCAAATTTGAGCACAGATGAAAAATAAAAGTGGCCGCAAAAATTTCCCCCCATTGCTTGCCATCACCCGCAATGCCGTTTGTAGCTGTGGATCGCTGACTTTTATTTGTTCTTCGATAATTTGTTTAACTGCCGTAATTCTTTCATCTAATTCCCGCGGCAATTTAACAGCTTTTTGCTCCATTTACCTTACCTCTTAAATTTTAGTTCTTATTCAAGATTTTAGCACTTTTTGCACCTAATCGTCATTAGCTTTTTTCTAGTTTGCTTTTCAATCTACTTTCAATTACACTTAATATCATACTGATTTGTCTTTATCTACGCAAGATTGAGGCTTTTATAAATAAATGAAAGAGGCTTTTTTATGTCACTCAAAGTATTTTTAGAATTAGTTGAAATCAAGGCTAAAACAGCCAGTGTCTTACCTTTTTTATTGGGTATTTGTTTTAGTTTCTACCATTATAACCATCTTGAACCTAGTTTAAGTTTAGTCTTTTTTTGTGCTATGTTTTTGTTTAACATGGCCGTTGATATCTTGGATAATTACAACGACTACCACCACGCAGTCGATGTGACCGACTACAAGAAAAACACCAACATCATCGGACGAGAACACTTAAATCCTAAGGTCGTCTTTTTATGGTTGAGTTGCTTTACTATTTTAGCCGCCCTTTTAGGAATTTATCTCGTCTATAAAACAGGTTGGCCGTTATTGATCTTAGGAATCTTTTGCTTTTTTATCGGAATCGCCTATTCTTCTGGCCCGCGTCCCTTATCAGCTTTACCATTAGGTGAAGTCTTTTCTGGTTTTACCATGGGCTTTATGATCACTTTGATTTGTGTTTATATCAATAATTATCAAGCTTTTTCTTGGTCATGGTCCAATCTTTTAGCTATCTTTTTGATCAGCTTGCCTAATACTTTATGGATTGCCAATCTAATGTTAGCCAATAATTTATGTGATTACGAAGAAGATGAAAAAAATCACCGCACCACGCTGGTTCATTATATCGGTGTCAAAAACGGCTTATACTTATTTGCCTTTAATAACATCTTAGCCTTTGCTTCTATACTATTAGCGATTTATTTAGGTTTATTACCACTAATATTAGTGTTACTAATCATCTTCACAGCCATTTTTGTCTGGAAACAAACCCGTTTGTTATTTGCTAAACAAATCAAGCGTGAGACCTTTATCTGTGCGGTCCGTATCTTGGCTTTGTGCTCTAGTATACAAGTGCTTTTATTCGGATTAAATTGTCTTTTCTTTTAAGAAACGTTGCATTTTTTTAGCAACGTTTTTTTATTTTTTTCAAAAATATTCTGTAGCTAAAACACCAATTAAGTAGGCTATTTGTTGTATAATATCCTGTAGGAAACCTAAATTTTTTAGGATTAAATTTTTGTTTCAATTCTTTGAGCTATCTCTTTTTCAAATTAATATTGGCTAGTTTTTTAGCGCAAGTAAAACGCTTCACTTGTTGATAATGTTATCTTTAACAAATCTTAATATTTTTCAAAACTGCATTATTTCAAGTATAAGAGCTACATTATTGCGCTACAAAACGACATGTGTTTGATTTCACAAAATGTTTTGTACAATTTTTATTGAAAATGGAATTTGGCAAGCGTATACTTAGAGACTGTAGAGTTTCTAGGTGCTTGCCTGGGCTCTTTATTTAATGAACGGAGGGGTTAAATATGGATATTGTTTCACTCGCAAGATTCCAATTTGCGATGACTACCGTCTTTCACTTCTTCTTCGTACCGTTTTCCATCGGTACCGTCTTTATGGTGGCTATCATGGAAACACTCTACGTTAAGAAAAAAGACGAAACATATCTAAAAATGGCGAAATTTTGGGGGAACATTTTCCTATTAAGTTTTGCTGTTGGTGTTGTAACTGGGATTATTCAAGAATTCCAATTTGGTATGAACTGGTCTGATTATTCTCGGTTTGTTGGTGATATCTTTGGTGCACCATTAGCTGTTGAAGCTTTGCTATCATTTTTCATTGAATCTACATTTATTGGCTTATGGATGTCAACATGGGGCCGTTTCAAACCTAAATTCCATTGCTTCTTAATTTGGATGGTTGTTTTTGGGACAGTCACATCTTCCATTTGGATTTTGATTGCTAATGGTTTCATGCAACATCCTGTTGGTTACACATTGCGCAATGGTCGTGCCGAAATGACTGATTTTGGTGCTTTAGTAACCAACCCACAAGCTTGGATGGAAATCGGTCACGTTTTAACTGCTGCTGTTACTATGGGCGGAATCGTGATTGCCGGTTTAGCCGCATTCCAACTTTTGAAAAAAGACAAGTTATCTGAACTTGCTACCAACATTTATCGTCGCTCAGTTAAAATCGGTTTAACAGTTAGTTTAATTGGTTCTGTTGCTGTAATGTTAGTTGGGGATATTCAAATGAAAGCCTTAGTTAACGAACAACCAATGAAATTCGCTGCAACTGAAGCAGTTTACGAAGATACAGGAGATAAAGCTCCTTGGACTGTGATCGCTTGGGCTGACGAAAAAGAACATAAAAATGTCTTTAACGTAGACATTCCTGGCATGCTTAGCTGGTTAACATACAGCAAAGCTACTGGGGCTGTTAAGGGTATGAATACAATCAATAAAGAATTATCTGCTAAATACGGTAAAGATATTGATTACTACCCACCAGTTAATGCACTATTTTGGACATTTAGAATCATGGCCGGCTTCGGTGCATTACTCTTCTTAGTTTCTGCAGTTGGTTTATTCTTTACACGTAAGAAAAAACCAATCCTGTTTGAAAAAAAATGGATGCTTTGGATCGTTGGTTTAATGACCTTCTCTCCTTTATTAGCTAACACAAGTGGTTGGTTGGTAACCGAATTAGGACGTTATCCTTGGACTGTTTATGGTTTATTTACAATCAAAGACAGTGTCTCACCTAACGTTTCTACAACATCCTTATTAATCAGTAACACTGTTTACTTCTTGATCTTTACTAGCTTAGCAATTGCTATGATTAGTTTAGTAGTACGCGAACTTCGTAAAGGTCCAGATCGCAACGGAGCTCAATTAAGTGATGGCTTTGTTGATCCATTCGATAAGGGGGCATACTAATGAGCGGATTACAATTATTATGGTTTTTACTTGTTGGCGTCTTGTTTTCAGGGTATTTCTTCTTAGACGGCTTTGATTATGGTGTCGGCATGGCAACTGCTTCGCTTGCTAAAAACGAAGATGAAAAAACACAATTAATTGAAACAATTGGACCTGTTTGGGATGGTAATGAAGTTTGGTTGATTACCGCTGGTGGTGCACTCTTTGCTTCTTTCCCATTTTGGTATGCTGCTTTATTTAGTGGCTATTACATTGTTTTATTCATCATCTTGTTTGGCTTAATCATTCGTGGTGTTTCCTTTGAATTTAGACATCGTGCTCCAGCTTCACAAAAAGGCATTTGGAATAAGACATTAGCTATCGGAAGCTTTTTAGTTCCATTCTTCTTTGGTATTTTATTCATCAGCCTTATTCAAGGTATGCCAATAGATGCACACGGAAATATTTATGCTAGCTTTACTGATTACATCAACATCTTCTCCATCGTCGGTGGGGTTGCTTTAACCTTGTTGACTTACCTCCACGGTTTAAACTATATCGCCTTAAAAACTCTTGGCGAAATTCGTGACCGTGCACGTCAACAAGCTAAAGTTTGCTACATGGTTTTATATGCTGGCTTAGTTGTCTTTGCAATTTTACTTTATTTGCAAACAGACTTCTTTACCGTACATCCTGTTGGCACAATCGCATTGGTAATCGGAATTGTCGTTTTAACAGTTTTAGCTAACCTTGCTGTTTTAAAACAAAAAGAATTATTAGCCTTCATCTTAAGCGGACTTTCATTAGTCGATTTAGTTGCTTTGTTGTTCACTGGACTATTCCCACGCTTGATGATTTCTTCAATCGATTCAAAATTTGATTTGTTAATTACCAACGCATCTTCTAGCCCTTACACACTAAAGGTCATGACAATCGTTGCCTTGACTTTAGTTCCAGTCATATTGGCTTATACTGCTTGGACATATTATATTTTCCACAAACGTATCGCTTTACCAAAAGTAGGAGAATAATAATATGTTTGATAAGCAATTGATGCGCTTGTCAAATTTCAAAAAAGTTATGGGAATGCTTGCAGGACTTGATGTTTTGCAGGCATTTCTTATCATTGGACAAGCAATCTTTCTAAGTTTAACCATTACTAGCCTTTGGCAAGGTGCTCTTTTGACCAGTCAAAGTTTGCACATTTTAGGCTTTGCTTGTTGTTTTTTAGGACGACAAGTATTAATGCTTAGCGTCGGTCATCTTTTGGATAACTACGCTGCTAAGCAAGCAAAATTTTTACGTGGTCAACTGCTTGAAAAAACCTTTAATCTTGGGCCACATGTCGTCCAAGACAAAGGTACCGGCAACATGGTTACCTTAGCCTTAGACGGGATTTTTCAAGCCGAAGATTATATCAAACTCATTTCTAGTAAGATGAGTTCGATGATTATTGTTCCTTTAATTATCTTAGTCGTTTGTTTTTGGTTAGATTTTGATTCTGCAATTACTTTAATCTTAGTTTTTCCTTTGATTATCTTATTTATGATTGTTTTAGGCTATGCTGCAAAAGCCAAAGCCGACAAGCAATTTGCTTCCTATCAGATTCTTTCCAATCACTTTATCGACTCTTTGCGTGGCCTTGATACGCTTGAATATTTTGGCTTAAGTAAAAGCTATGCTAAAAGCATTTACAAAACAAGCGAGCGTTTCCGCAAAGCAACCATGTCAACCTTAAAAGTCGCTATGTTATCGACTTTTGCACTTGACTTTTTTACCACCCTATCAGTCGCAGTTGTCGCTGTTTTTTTAGGCTTGCGTTTAATTAACGGTAAGATTGATCTCTTCCCGGCTTTGACAGTTTTGATTTTGGCGCCTGAATACTTTTTACCGATTCGGACATTTGCTAGCGACTATCACGCTACTTTAAATGGTAAAAATGCTTTTCAAGCAATCTTTGCTATCATTAATCAACCACAACCAAAGACGCAAGATTTACAACTGCCTAACTGGAACAAGAATAGTCAATTAAACTTAAACGCTATCAATTACGCCTACGATTCTGCTCAACCTAATGCCTTAAGCGAACTTAACTTAAGCTTTACTGGTTTTGAAAAAATCGGAATCATCGGGCTTTCTGGTGCTGGTAAATCGACTTTAATAAATTTATTGAGTGGTTTCTTACAGCCTACTAGCGGGACATTTGAATATGATAACCAAGCACTGACTAGCCTAAATCTACCTAATTGGCGCCGACAAATCTCTTATATTCCGCAAAATCCGTATATCTTTGATGATACCTTAAAAAATAACATTCGTTTTTACACTCCAAATGTCAGTGATGAACAAATTATGGAAGCCATCAAAGTAGTTGGCTTGACTCAATTAGTCGACCAACTCGAAGATGGTCTAGATACCTTAATTGGCAATGGGCAACGACCTTTAAGTGGCGGGCAAGCACAACGTATCGCCTTGGCACGGGCATTTTTAGATGATAAGCGGCGCATTTTAATCTTTGATGAACCAACCGCACATCTTGATCTTGAAACAGAAATTGAACTTAAAGAAAAAATGTTGCCTTTGATGAAAGACAAACTTGTCTTTTTTGCCACCCATCGCTTACACTGGATGCATCAAATGGATAAGATTTTGGTCGTCAAAGACGGTAAAATCGTTGAATTTGGAACCTATGAGCAACTACAAGCACAAAATGGCTATTTTTGCGAATTAATCAAGCAAGCGAAAGGAGATACTCATGTTAAATAAAATTGGTTTATTTAAGCAATTTAAAACTGATACTTGGGTTAAACCTTTCTTGCGCAAGTACAAATTAACCTTAATTGCTGCTTTGCTTTTAGGTGCAGGAACCTTTGTTTGTGCAGCTGCTTTGATGTTTAATTCAGGGTATTTAATCAGCAAATCAGCCACACGTCCGTATAACATATTATTAGTCTATGTCCCAATCGTTTTGACACGTGCTTTTGGCTTTGGTCGACCCGTTTTTCATTATGTTGAACGCCTCACCAGCCATGATTGGGTCTTAAAGATGACTTCACGGTTTCGCTTGCGTTTATATCAAACCCTACAAAAAGACGCTATCTTCTTTAAAAACAAATATCAACTCGGTGATATTTTAGGGCTTTTAGCCGAAGATATCGGTCATATTCAAAACCTTTATTTGCGAACAATCTTTCCGACTTTCATTGTTTGGATCTTGTATTTTATTATCGTTGTTTGTTTAGGTTTTATCTCTTTACCTTTTGCTGGTTTGATGTTTTTATTATTGTTTGTAATTATCTTTTTACTTCCGTTATGGTCAATCATTATCAACGGTGCTAAACAAGAACAAGAAAAGCAATTAAAAAATGCTCTTTATCTAGACTTAACCGACAACATTTTAGGTGTTAGCGATTGGATTTTTGCCGATCGTCCTGCCGATTACTTGCAGCTTCACGCTAAAAGTCAAGATAAACTGGCACAAGTACAAGCTAGCATGCGGCGTTTTGCTTATCTACGTGATTTCTTATTACAAGTAGACTTCTTATTGATTGTCTTGAGCTTGATTTGCTTTGGCGCTGCTTATTTTGGTGGTGAACCTAAGAGTCAAGCAGCCAACTGGATTGCTGCATTTGTTTTGGCTGCCTTTCCTTTAAATGAAGCCTTGGCTAACCTACCAGCAGCTGCGCAAGAAACCAACATTTATCAAGATTCTTTGGCTCGTTTGAATGCTTTGCCAGAAAAACAAGCTAAGGCTACTTTTGAACAAGAACTACACGCTCCTTTTAAACTTGAAATTCAAGATGTGAGCTTTCATTATCCTGACAGCAAACATGAAGTCTTGCAACACATCAACTTGACGATTGATTCTAAACAAAAAGTTGCACTTTTAGGACGCAGTGGTTCGGGTAAGAGTACTCTAGCCAGCCTTTTGCGTGGTGATTTAAGTGCTACATCTGGGGAAATCACCCTTAACGGAATTGAAACGACCACAATTGGCGCTAAGATTTCCGATTATATTGGTGTTATTCAACAAAGTCCTTATCTCTTCCACACAACTATTCGCAATAATTTGCGAATTGCAAACGAAGATGCCACCGATGAACAAATCTGGGACGTCTTAGCACGTGTAGGCTTACAAGATTTAATCGCCAATCTGCCACAACAACTCGATACCTTAGTCGATGAAGCAGGTCTACGTTTTTCAGGTGGGGAACGTCATCGTTTAGCCTTGGCACGTATCTTGTTAAAAGATGTGCCTATCATCATTTTAGATGAACCTACCGTCGGCTTAGATCCTGTGACCGAACAAGCCTTACTTGACACCTTTGCTAATCAATTAGCCGATAAGACTTTAGTTTGGATTACTCATCATCTTCAAGGCATCGACCAAATGGATACCGTCATCTTTATTGAAGACGGCCAAATCGAAATTAGCGGTACTCCACAAGAGTTAGCCGCAACTAACCAACGTTATCAAAAATTAAAGGCCATTGATCAAGGCCAAAATAATTAACATTTTTAGGAGTGAAAAAAATGACAGAGATCCTCGTCTTAGGAGCCGGTTATGCTGGTTTAAAAACCGTTACTAAATTACAAAAAAAAGCTGCTGGTAAATGCCATATCATCTTAGTTGATAAAAATGATTACCACTATGAAGCAACTGATTTGCATGAAGTTGCTGCCGGAACAGAACCTAAAGAAAAGATTTCTTACCCAATCAGAGATGTTCTTAATCCTAAGGTAACAACCTTTATTCAAGATGAAGTTTTAAGCGTTGATACAGCTAACAAGCAAGCTATTTTGAAAAACAGCGGTACAATTAAATATGATTACTGCGTTGTTAGCTTAGGCTTTGTTTCAGAAACATTTGGTATTCCAGGTGCTTTAGACAACGCCTTACAAATGGTTAACATCGAAACAGCCGAAAACATCCACAATCACATCGTTAAGATGATGCAAACTTACCAAGAAACAAAAGATCCTGAACTTTTGAACATCGTGGTTTGTGGTGCTGGTTTTACTGGTATCGAATTAGCTGGTGCCTTAATCGATGCACGTCCACAATATGCTAAATTAGCTGGTGTTACAGCCGATGAAATCAACATCATCGTTGTTGAAGCTTCTACTCGCTTATTGCCAATGTTTTCCGAAAAAATGGCTGAATACGGCGTAAACTTAGTCAAGAAGCTAGGCGTTAAGTTGATGACTGGTTGCATGATTAAAGAAATCCAACCAGGCCAAGTGCTTTACCAAGTTAAAGAAGGCGAAGAAACAAAAGACGGCTCTGTTAAAGCTAAAACAATCATCTGGACTACTGGTGTTAGTGGTAGCCCTGTTATGCGTGAATCTGGCTTTAGCGAACGTCGTGGCCGTGTAATCGTTACTGATCATTTAACCGATCCTGACAACGATGATGTGTATATCTTAGGCGACGTTGCTGCTTTCATGGATAAAGAAACCAACCGTCCTTATCCAACAACAGCTCAAATCGCAACACGCATGGGTGCTTATACTGCAGAAGATATCGCAGCTCGCTTAGATGGTGGTCGTGCTGGTGAATTCACCTATCAATCAGCCGGAACAGTTGCTTCTGTTGGTAACACACACGCATTTGGTGTCGTAGGTAAAAACGAAATCAAAGGTTACCCTGCTTCTGTAGTTAAAAAGATGATTATGAACAAGTCCTTGATGGATATTGGTGGGGTTAAAGAATTACTTGCCAAAGGTCGCTTCGACTTATATCACTAAAATCAAATAAACACTGCTCCCCTCTTTTAGGAGGGGATTTTTATGTACAAAAATATCCCGCTAAGCATGTGCTTAACGGGATATTTTTTATTTCTTAGCCAAACGTGGCAAGAAAAATAGGCAAACTGACATCAAAACAAATGGCACTGCCAAAGCTCCAAAGCCAGCTGCAAAACCGATTTTATCGGCGATTCGTGCCACTACATAATTTCCAACCATCGCACCGACAAAAGCCATGATATTAATAGTAGCATACGCACTTGAAATCATGTCTGGGGCGATTAATGATTGTTTGGTTTGCGCAACAATAAAGTGCGGTGCTAAAACAACAATTGCAAACACAAACATCAACATATAAGTCGACAAATATAATAAAACAACGATTAATACTAACGAAGTCGTCTTAGTCATCACATACAAAGCTAGCGCACCGATAATACCGGAGACAAACGCAACTTGTTTTTGTCTGCCTAAAAAGAATCGCTTAACAATTGCATCACTAGTAACCATCGCAATTCCCATCGCCAATGCATAACCAACTAAGATTAAGTTTACTAGTTGTGGATTGGCCTTGAGATGGTTTTGAATAACTCCAATTGTTGGTAAATAAGTCGGTAACCAAAATAGCGTTACGACCGATACCATGTTGCCACAAAAAAGTGCCAAACCAAGAATTAACGTATTTTTATTTTTCCAACCTTCAATCACCGAAATTTTACGTGTAACCGGAGTATGCTTGGTTGGAACTAAAACTACAAATAAGATTAACGCCACTAAAAATAATCCAGCTAAAACAAAATATGCTACTTGCCAACTTGTCTTTTCCATCAACGGTGCAAACAAGGCATACGAAACTACAGACCCTAACCCTGCTGTAGCAACGACTACCGATTGTACCGTTGTTCGTTGATGTGGTTTGAAGTTTTCAACGACTACCCGCGCACATCCGTTGGTATAGCCCGTTTGACCGACACCAACAATCATTCTGGCTCCTAACAAGCCCAACATCACGCCGGCACTTCCCCCTAAGCCGACACCTAAAAGACCTACTACCCCAAAGCAACTTGAAGCAAGCGTCAATAACACTAAACAAAGTGTCGTAAAGAACTTGTATCCGTAACGATCGACCACAAAGCCACTTATCAGCGTCATGATAATGTTACTTACATAATACAGGTTAGTAATATTAGAAAATTGCGCAGCACTAAAGCCATATGCCGCAATAATATGCGGTGCTGCTGCCCCAATCAAAGATTTATCGAGGTTGGCAATCATTCCAAAATAAAACAATACAAAAAAAATCTGACGTTGTTTCCCTGTCATTTCCCTTTTTCTCCTTTAACAACAAAATCCACCCATCAATCACTAAAAACTTATAAAAATAAGAAGTAATAATCGACGAACAAATTTAGTTTACAAGGTAAAAATACTCAAAGTCAAGCGGTTTTTAGAAGATTAACAAATTTTAAGAAAGCGCTACATAAATGTGTATTATTTCACATTTTTATATTTTGTAAAATAAAAAACCTCTAAACTACCGTGCCGAGTTTAGAGGTTAGCTATTAACTAATTAGCTGTTTTTTGTACGCTGACAAAAGCCACGTCATATGGCGTCAAACTTACTTTTAGTGAAGTTTGGCCGTCTGTTACAATCTTACTATCTTGTTTTTTACCATTAACCATCACGGTCACTTCGTAGCGTCCCGTTTGATTAAATTTAAGCGGTAATTCATATTCTTTTGCCGTTGCTTGTGGCAATTTCTTCAATGCCGTAGCATCGTTTAACATAAACAACTTTGCATTTGGCACTTGTAAAGCTCGACTCGTCAAGCCTTCAGGTTGTTGCAAGGTGATTTGTCCTTGATCAGTTGCTTGTGGCAAACCTCTTGTAATCAAATTTTGATTAGCACTTATCATCGCCAGCAAGTTTGTAGCATTTGTTTGATGCTCGGTTCCCCACATTTCGCCATAACAATAAATCCCAAAGCCTTGCGCACCACGTGATAGACTATCCAAAACATAAGATTTCATGTTGATACTATTTTGTCCTGCTGCACCAATTTCAGATGGGAACAAGATTGGACCTTGCGTTGTATAATTGTAAATCTTATCTAAAGAATTCCAAGCCAAATCGCCATCGTTGCCATAAAACATCGTTCCTACCATATCCAAGTTAGCTTCTTTGTAAAAGGCTGGATCTACCCCTTCATGCCAATCAAAAGTACCACCTTTTTCAGGTAGGCCCGCTTGGAAGTTAGTCGTTACTGGCTTGTATGGATCAACTTTATGCACCGCATCGCTAAAGCTTTGCCATAAAGCTAAGATCGTATCTTTTCTAAAGGCTTTTTCGTCACTTTGTTTGGTTTGTTCTTTCCATTTATTAAAGAGCATTTGGTAGTAAGGATTTTGATCGTTGCCACCGTTTAAATAGTAGTTGAACCCTTCTTCATTTCCTAATTGATAAGCAATCACTGTATCTGAATCACGGTAATGCTGTGCTAAATTTTCAATTGCTTCTAACAAACGTGGATAAATTTGTGGATGCCAGTATTCTGGAAAGACTTCTAAGCTGTCTTTGCGAATATTGGCTGGATTATTTTGATCACCTTTGCCCCATTGAATAGAGTAACTCTTGCCATCATGATCTTCTACATGATATGCCCAAAAATCATCAAACTTTTTAGCCATGTTCCATTGATAGTGGAAAAACATAGCAAAATACATCTTCATATCATATTTTTTAGCTGTATTTACGATTGAATCTAAATAACTGTAATCAAACTTTCCTGGTGCTTGATTCCAATCTGACCATTGAACCATCAATTGCACCGTATTAAAGCCCATCGACTTCATTTGTTTAAAAGCTTCATCCCAGTTAGTTTCTTGATTTTCCTTACGCGTATCCCAAAAACCAGTCTCAACTGCTAACGGATAAAATTGTTGCATTTTACCGTCTTTTTTAGTCATAAACACAATTTTACCGTTATCTAGTTTTGCTAAGGCTACATTGGTATTTGCCTTATCATCTAATAAAGCTAACTTGTGCGTCTTATTTTCTGGTGCGTAAATATTTGGTAAATCCTTTTGCGCAAAGTTAGTACCATCCGCTAAAGCAACGTTAGCTGAACCTAGTAAAATCCCTCCTACTAACAATGTGCTTAATACCCATTTTGACAAACTTTTCATTTAAATTTCCCCTAAAATTGTTCCAATACAAATTTGATTGCCTTTTGTGGATCACGTGTCAATGCGATATACTCTGCCCCCTTTGTTGCAACGACCTTGGTGCCTACATTAGCGGCATCTTTTTGAACATCCGCTAGATAAGTGTTAACCTGTGGTGCTAAAACAACTAAATCAAAATTCTTCATAATATCGTAATGTGAACCATATGCGCCTGCTTGAGCTTGAATGTTAATTCCTGTTTGCTTAGCGCCTTCTTCTAACGCATCTGCTAACATAGCACTCGTACCTGCACCTGCACAAATTACCAAAACCCGTTTGCCATCACCAACTTGAGCATCAACCGTCAAAACAGGTTGTTCCTTTGTTTCTTGTGGTTCTGTCATCTTGCTTTCTTGTTCTAATAACTCTGCATCATACGCCTTGATAAATGGTAGGTAGATGAAAGAATCAACAATAATCAAGATTACCGCCAATAACAACGCCATCAAACTAAAACCAGTTCCCATAAACAAACCGATTGGTCCTGGTGTTGCCCATGGCAAGACGGAAATAAAACTGTTCATTTTAAAGACATCAACAAAAAACTTAAATAAACAAACGTTAACCATTGGTGCCAACAAGAACGGCACGAAGAAATACGGATTTAAAATAATCGGTGTAGCAAACAACAATGGTTCATTAACCGCAAACGATACCGGAATAAAAGATGTCTTACCGACTGCCTTTAGCTGCTTAGATTTGGCAAAAAGCATGAATAAAAATGGTACAACTAAGGTTGCCCCTGTACCACCCATGGTTCCAACGAAATTCCCTAAACCAACAGTTAAAACCTTAGATGCTTGATGACCATGCTTGAACAATTCAAAGTTTGTTTCCACGTTAGCATAAATAATCGCTGCAATCGCTGGTTCAACGATGGATGGTCCATGCACACCCACAAACCAAAAGAGTGCCATCGCTCCCCAAATAATCGCGATTCCGACATATCCATCCGCTGCTGTAAAGAGTGGTTGTAAAAATTCAATTACTAATTCAGCAAACGAACCATCTCTAAATAAACGAACCACAGTATCAATCAAAACGTTTACAAAAACAGCAATGGAAAATGGAATGATATCTCTAAACATTTGTGTGATTGTGCCAGGCACTTCTTTTGGCATCTTAATCGTCAAATCTTTTTTCACACAGAAATTATAAACATTTGCCGTAATAAAAGCCGAAACAAATGCAGCTAACAAACCTTTAGTTCCTAAATAATCAGTTGCAATTCCACCTTTAATTTGATTAGCACTTAACATCAAAAAGCCACAAATCGATGCTAGCATTACCGAGATTTCATTGATTTGCTTACCCGTATCCGATAAACGTCGATTCAACGAGTTAGCCAAGCAACGCGCTGTGGTTGCCGTAACTAACAAACCAACTAATCCCATGGAGTAATTATAAACTTTCCATAGCCAATCTGAGAAGGCTTGCGGTAAAGTAATTTGAAATACTTCTGGTACCGCTGCAATCATGATAAAGATACTTGAAAAAATAATCGCTGGCATCGCCGTCAAGAATCCATCACGAATCGCCCCTAAATAAATATTACGTGAGATTCTTTCAAACAACGGCTTACATTTTTCAATTTGATTAATTAATGTTTTCATTTGTACTCCCCCCAAAAGCCACTATTATTTTTGCCGATATAATGTGATGAAATCTTCGACTAATTCACGCAATAAGACCGTTGTCATCAAATGATCTTGCCCATGGATAAAGATAAAACCAATATCTAATTGCTCCCCTCTAGCCTCTAGTGTCAAGGCTTGCGTTTGTGCGTTATGTGCCTTGGTCAAATTTTCATCAGCTTCTTTTAAATAAGTTTCTACGTTAGCAAAATTACCGCTACGTACCTCTTTTAACAGCGTCAATAAACTACTTCTAGCATCCCCTGCGTATGCCACTACTTCAAAACCTAACATTTGTAATTCTTTTTTATCCATCTTAAACACCCTTTCTCCTTTTTAAAACTAAATGATTGTCTTCGTTTCACTGACATACTTATACCAGTATGCCGATTCTTTTGGATAACGTTTTTGCGTTTCAAAATCGATATAAAACAACCCGTAGCGCTTGTTATAGCCATTGACCCATGAAAAGACATCCATCAACGACCAGATAAAATAGCCTTTGACGTTTACACCAGCTTCGATTGCTTGGGCCAAAGCGTTGAAGTGTTGGCGTAAATAATCGATGCGTGGCGCATCAAAGATTAAGCCATCTTCAAATTGATCTTTGAAACCTAAGCCATTTTCGGTGATAAAAATCTTTTGATAATTAGGATAGTTATCTTTGACAAAGACCAACAAGTCGTATAAGCCTTTAGGGTAAATGATCCAATCCCAATCGGTCTTAGGCAAGTCTTCACGAATAATACGCTCGCCTATACCATTGATACGATAGACTTGGCTACCTTTTTGCCCCGTTGTATTGTAATGTAGCGTACTTGGCCCGCTATAAGCTTTGACCCAGTGACTACCATAGTTGTTGATTCCTAAAAAGTCGTTGCATTTGGCCGCTTTTTTCATCACTGCAAAATCATTTTCATCGATGTCAATCGTTTGGTTGTTGGCTGCTAACATTTCATCGATTAACGCCATTGTTTCTTTAGAATAATAGCCTAAATACGTCGCATCCAATAAGAAACGAATCGATAAGGCTTCATCGAGTTTAGCAGCATGAATATCGGCTGGCTTATCTGAGGCTGGATACTTGTATTCTAAGGAATGAACCACCCCGATTTCTCCTGTATAACCACCTTCTTTATAGGCGTTGACCGCTAAGGCATGTGCATACATCATGTTGTGTAAACACGTAATCGTCTTAGTTAAATCAAACTGCACTTCTGGTGGAAACGAGCCTAATAAATATTGGTTAGAAGCCACTGGATAAATTTCATTAAACGTACTCCAATATTTGACTTCTGGAAATTCGGCAAAGCAAAACTTCGCATATTCCACAAAATGCTCGACATTTTGGCGGTTCAAAAAATCCCCATCATCAAACAAAGTCTTAGGTGTGTCGAAATGATGCAAGGTCACAAAGGGAATTATGCCTTGTTTCTTGCATTCGGCAAATACTTGGTGATAGTAATCAACCCCTTTTTGATTAACTTCACCATAGCCATTTGGAAAAATACGACTCCAAGCAATCGACATCCGAATACTATCAATCTTAAATTGCTTGCACAACTGTAAGTCGACTGGATATTGGTGATAAAAATCGCTAGCCGGCTCGGCTAAATAACGCCCCTTTTCGACTAAAAACGTATCCCATGCAACTTGGCCTTTGCCATCAAGTTTAGTTGCTCCTTCACATTGATAAGCCGCCGTTGCTCCGCCCATTAAAAAATCTTTGGGTAATTGCTTAAACTCCATCTTTTTTCCCCCTTATAACAACCGTTGCAAGTGCAATGTAAAATATAAACATTCACTTTCATTTAAATTTTGCTTCGTTTTATTTTGTAGTAATTCACAGACTTGTACGCTAATCTCATATGCCTTTGGATAGGTCTGCTTTAACATTGTTACAATCTCAGGACTCATCTTTTCATCCGTTAAACCGTTTTCAATTCTCTCCAAAAAATAATTCAGATGTATCATCAAGCGATCATAATAGTTTTGGTTTTCGGTTGTCCGCTTGATGCCATTGCTTTGTAAAATTGCCTTGATTTGTTCCAAGATAAAAGCTCTAGTATCTTGATTATTTCCTTCAAATAATGTTTCGCCTTTAGCGTTGATAAACTGCAAGGCAATCCTTGTAATTTCTTGATCAGGAAATTGTATCCCTAAGCGTTTTTGAATAATTTTTAAAGCATCCATTGCTATTGCAAATTCTTGTTTATGCAACTGTTTTAAATCAGGTAATTGAATTTCTTCATAACTGCCTTGATTTAGTTTTTGATAGGCTAAATAAATATGATCTGTCAAGGTTACATAAATATATTCTTGAACCGGAAAAGAATGTTTATTAATAGCATTTTCGATAATTTCGTAAGTAGTCATGATAAAGTCCAACGGAATATCTTTTAAAAGTGTTGAAAAATTATCTTGTGCTTCTTCATTTTTTAATAAAAAGACTTTTTCTGCTTGCTCTTCTTTCAATAAATCTCCGCGCTTTTTTTGAAAAGCAATCCCTTTACCCATTAAAACAGCCTGTTTATCTTGTTGATTACGTGCAATCACGACATTATTATTTAAAAGCTTAATAATGCGATACATGCTATCCCCCCTTTTTAAAGACAAAAAAGACTACAAATAAGCTACAAGATGTCTCTTGTACCTACTTGTAGTCTCGCCTAATCTTATTAGTCACGATCCACACTATTTTTAACGAACTCAGTATAACATACTCAAAAAAAGATGTAAACGCTTTTTTCGAATAATTTTTGTTTTATATACATACTTTTAGTTGTTTTTTTGTTGATATATCAGCATTTATCGCTATCAAATTTAATTAATAACTTTGATTATCTATTAATTTATTATTATAATTTTGCTTGTGACTCGTCAAAAACAGACTAACTTGTTTTGCTGTTTTTTATCTAACAAAAATTTATTGAGGAGAGAAGAAAATTACATGTTTTTTAAAAAACTTTTCACGTTATCTGCTATTGCCTGTCTTAGCGCTCCTGTCATTGGACCGTTATTTTCTTTAAATAACGCTTCGGCTCAAACCATAACTAGCGATCAAAAAGAAATTGCACTTAATGAAAATAACTTTCCTGACCCAGTGTTTAGAAATCTTATCTACAAAAAAGTAGATACTAACATGGATTATAAGTTATCTCAAAGTGAGATTAAAAAGGTAACTAGTTTATATGCAAATCCTGGTAATCTTACTGATTTGACTGGGATTGAGTATTTTACAGAATTAACTTCTGTTTATTTTGATAACAATCAAATTAGTAAAGCTGATTTTCCAATAATAAAAAATTAGAAAGTCTAATTATTGCCAACAATCGCTTAACTTCAATTAAACTACCTAATCAAGAAGAAAATACAACACTAAAATACTTAGATGTTTTTGCCAATAAATTAACTTCTTTGGATTTGACTAATCTAAAAGCTTTAAACTTCTTACATGCCGACGATAATCAGTTAACTTTTCTTGATTTGTCCCATTCACCACTCGATTCCGGACATCGACTCATCCCTGCAATCCCAATAGCAGATAGCAAAGCCCCAATTGTCGTTGGTGCCAAACAAACCAATAACGAAATTAACCAAACAATTGAAATCGGATTTTTAAAACCTAAAATTTGTGCTGATAACTCTGAGTAGGTGAATAACGAAGCTGTTACTAATAAAAAGATTAATGATAAGGCTACTAATAAAATTTCCAAAGCAATTTCATTCGGTGTCTTTTTACGGTTAGCTCCTTCAACCATTTCAATCATCTTATCTAAAAAACTATGGCCTGCTTCTTGCGTAACTTGAACTACTAACCAATCTGATAAAACGGTCGTCCCACCCGTTACTGCCGAGCGATCACCACCAGCTTCACGAATAACCGGTGCTGATTCACCCGTAATTGCACTTTCATCAACAGAAGCAGCCCCTTCGATGACTTCACCATCGGCAGGAATTTGTTCACCTGCAAACACGACAAACACTTCACCAATCTTTAAATTTGGACCTGCTACATCTTCATAGTTTTCCTTGTTGCTTGGATCGCTTAACTTATGTGCTAACACGTCTTTTCGTGTTGCCTTTAACGTTTGAGCTTGCGCCTTACCACGACCTTGCGCTATTGATTCGGCAAAGTTTGAAAAAAGACACGTAAACCATAAAATCAAAGCCACTGCCAAGATAAAACCGCTCGTGACAATTCCATCTTCAATTTTAAATAAACTTAGGCCAAACAAAACTGTTGTCAAACAAGCCGAAACATATACCATAAACATCACGGGATTTTTCAATTGTTCCTTAAAGGCTAATTTAACAAAGGAAGCTTTGATGGCTTCACCTAACATCGCTTTATCAAAAAGCGTATTTTTCTTTGTCTCCATTGCTTATTTCACTCCTGTTTAAAAGCCTAACTTAAAAAGTCTGCAATAGGTCCCAAGGCTAAGGCTGGGAAAAAACTCAAGACCCCAATAATAAAGATGACAATAATCAACAAGATTACGAAGGTTGTATTTGTTGTTGTTAAAGTCCCTGAACTAGCTGGAGTAATCTTTTGTTTACACATGCTTCCTGCGATTGCCAAAATTCCAAAAATCGATAAATAACGTGCTAGTAACATCACTAAACCTAAGATAACATTTAAAGTTGCACTTGGCATAAAGCCAGCAAATGCAGAACCGTTATTGCCACCAGCAGAAGAAAAGGCATATAAGAATTCAGAAAAACCATGTGCACCATTGTTGGTTAAACTTGCCGTCACATTTGGTAAGACAGCCGCCAAGCCACTACCAATCAAAATCGCTAAAGGCGTTGCCAAGCAGGCTAATATCGCCATTTTCATTTCTTTTGGCCCAATCTTTTTACCTAAATACTCAGGTGTTCTACCGACCATCAAGCTGGCGATAAAGACGGTTAGTAACACGAAGCCTAACATGCCATACAAGCCAGAACCAACACCACCAAAGACAACTTCACCTAATTGGATAAACATCATTGGGAGCATTGCAGCCAAAGCACTCATGCTATCCATCGCCGCATTAACTGCTCCACAGCTTGTTGCGGTTGTTACAACCGCAAAAATTACTGAACTTGCAATCCCAAAACGTGTTTCTTTACCTTCAAGATTTAAATTACCAATTCCACTGACAACATGGCCCTTGCTTTCAGCCCAAGCACTGATGGCTAAACCAACGATAAAGAGCAATGCCATCGTCAAAAACAAGACATAACCTTCTTTTTTCTTGCCTAGATAGTTACCAAAAGCAAAACACAACGAAATTGGAATCAAAATCATCGCAGTAACTTCAATCAAATTCGAGATAATATTAGGATTTTCAAATGGATGTGCGGCGTTAGTTCCTAATACCCCACCACCATTTGTACCTAGTTGTTTAATCGCAACTTGACTAGCTTGCGCATACAAAGGAATGTGTTGTTTAGTCAAAATCTGTGCATCTTTAACTTTCTTTCCATCAACCGTTACTTCTTGTTTTTTGACGTCGATCTTCGTATTCAAAATTGCTTGCCCGTTTTTATCAACTGCAACAGGTTGTACTAATTTAACTTCCTTAGAACCAGATAAACTTTGTGGTACCCCACACGCTACTAAAGCTAGCGAAGTCACTAAACTCAATGGCACCAACAAATACACCATGATACGGATGATATCTTTCCAAAAGTTACCGATTGTTTGACTAGAAGCCTTCTTTAAGCCACGCATCAATGCAAATAACACCGCAATCCCAACTGCAGCGGCCAAGAAGTTTTGCACCGTCAAACCAACAATCTGTGCAAATGGACTTAAGGTTACTTCCCCCGAATAACTTTGCCAGTTAGTATTGGTTAAAAATGAAGCTGCAGTGTTAAATGCTAATGCAAAAGACATTCCTGGTAAATGTTGTGGATTAAGTGGTAAAACATTTTGGAACATCAAAATTAACGTCAATAAGATAAAACCTGCACCAGAAAAAACAAATACCGCTGCCACATATTTTTTCCAGTTCATTTCACTAACATCTAAGCGTAAAAAACGCCAAATAGACCGTTCAACCGGTCGGAATTTAAGCATCAATTTCGAATCATCATCAATCAATTGACTAATATATTTTCCAAGTGGATAAGCCAACAAAACTGGAATTATTAAATATGGAATATATTGGATAATTTCACTCATTTTTGTTCACCCTCAAATAAAACATAGACTAAATAAAAGAACAATCCGACCGTCACAAGTGCGGTTAAAGTCGTTATCATTTTCCTTCCTCCTTTGATGAATCGCTCTTAATTCACCATTATCCTAACAAGAATGATGTTAAAATGGTGTTAATTCTTAAAATACAAAAAACCAAGGTTAACGATATATACCCTCCTTACTGCATTGTCCAGTAAAGAGAGTACACATCATAAACGCTTGGCTTTTTATCTATGCTTTAATTTTTAATACATTTGTAGTCGTATCAACATCTTGATCTTCTACTAACATTTCAATTTGGGCATATTTATTGCTATTGGTAATCGTCACAATTACGGTATCGTCATATCCTGCCTTTTTAATAGCTGGATCCCAAAACTCGATTAACAAATCACCCTTCTTAATTCGTTGACCTTCTTCAAAGTAAGTTACAAAACCAGTTCCTTTCATGTTAACCGTACCAATTCCGATATGAATTAACATCGTTACGCCATTATCACCTTCGATTCCAACTGCATGTCTTGTTGAAAAAGTTGACCGAATCGTACAATCAAATGGCGCATACACACGACCATCACTTGGGATGATTCCAAATCCTTGCCCTAAACTTCCTCTAGCAAAATTGGCATCTTTAACTTCACTTAACGTAATTACCTTACCTGCAATAGGTGCTGGGATTTCAAGGTCTTGTACTAAAGCTTTGGTTTGCCCATCAACTTTTTTACCCCAAGATTTTTCCAATTCTTCCACAATTTGCGCATGTTTTTCTTCGGTTAAAATAACTTTTTTGTAGAAAACAAAGATTGCTAGTAATAAAACAACCGCTGGAAAGGCAAACATCATCAGCTTAAAGATAAATTTACCATGTTCAGTAATTGTATCTGGTGTAGCCCCAGTAGTCATCCCAGCTAACACGGCGATTTGACCAACAACAGCATTAGAAATTGCCCCACCTAATTTATCTAACAATGGACGTACTGATAAAGTCAATGATTCATCACGATGACCTAGTTTCCATTGGCCATATTCAACACTATCAGAAATTGTCATCAAAACAACTAAGAAAACTAATGGTTGTGGCACAAAGAACAATTCAGCCCCTAAAATTACTAACGGTAACGAAGTGTTAGCCATAGAAAAGACTGCAATTCCACAAAGCATTGTTATAATACAACCAAAAAATAAGTTACGACGATTAAATTTGCTTGTTAATTTAGGGAATAAAGACACGGATACTAAACTAATACATGTGTTAATCATCTGTAAAACAGAAAAGTATGTTGAGTGTCCTAAAATAAAGGTAAAGTAATATAACACTAATGAGCCTAAAATATTAATTCCGATACAATAAAACGCATAGGCTAAAGCTACCCACATTAATTGATCGTTTTTGGTTAAAACCTTGAAAACTTCCTTTACCCCTGCTGTTTGTTCCTTATTTTTACGTAATTCAGAATCAACTTCTTTTGTACCTAAACCAACAACAATTGCAGAGATAATACCAACTAATGCAACAATAAATGCAAACCAAAACCAACCACGGTTGTCGCCAGTACCACCATTTTTATTTAAGGAAAACGCAACAACAATCGGCATAACAATTACACCAACTAGTCCGCCACCGATAGTAGAACCGACACGTGCAAATGTCGCTGTTTTTTCACGTTCACGTGAATCAAGAGACAAAGCCGGAATCATCGACCAAAAACCAATATCCTTAAACGAGTAAAAAATGTCTAAAATGATGTATAAAATAGCAAAAATAATTAAATATAAAAATGGATTTGTTCGACTTAAGCCACCTAAATCAGTAAACAAAATCAATAAGGTAATTGAACTAATAACCCCACCAACAACCACCCAAGGCTTAAAGCGGCCAAAACGTGTATTTGTTCTATCGATAGCGTTACCAATAAATGGATCAATAATAAGTTCTACAATTCGTAAAGCAGCAATTACCAATGTCACATAACTAATCATGCGATCGTTTTGAGCTTGATTTCCTGTATTAAATAAATGTGTGGTAACAAACATGATAAAGTATCCAGATAAAGCTCCGTAAAACATATCGTTACCAAAAGCACCAAATGCATAGGACAAACGTGCTGTTATATTTTTTTGTGTTTTTTCCATAAGTCCCAACCTTCTTTTCTGTTTACTAAACATAAACCAGGTTTCCAGCAAATGTTTTCTTTCACAAAAAAAGCGTCTCTAAACTTTAACCCCTTTCATTTTACAGAAGAAAAACATTTTAGCATATCAACATTATACAAATAATAAAAACCTGTTTTGTTTACTAAATATTACATATTTTATAGTAAACGTTTATCAAAAAATAGTCAAGCGTTTTCTTTCTTTTTTTACACTTGTTTAGTTATTTTTGCTATAATGATAGTAACAAATTTAATTACAGGTGATTTTTCATGGCTAGTATTCGCGATATCGCTAAAATTGCCGGGGTTTCTCCCGCTACTGTTTCACGCGTCTTAAACAAAGATGAATCTTTTTCTGTTTCCGAGGCAACTAAACAAAAGATTTTTAAAATTGCTAAAGAACATAACTATACGCGCTCAAATAGCAATCGTTTAGTTAAAACAAACATCCCTGAAGTAAACATCATCGTTATTTCAGCTCTTTCTAAAGAAGACGAACGCAACGACCCTTACTTTGGTGCTATTCGTTTAGGGCTAGAAGAACAAGCTGCACATTTTCATATTTCTCAATTAAAATTTACTCGGATTAGTGATGACAACCTAATTGAAATTGATTTAGAAAAATATAACGCGCTCATTTTAATCGGTTCATTTGCCGAAGATACCCTATCCTTTTTATACAACAGCAATCCTAACCTGGTTGTTATCGATGATTATCGCTATTTCAACGATTTTGATGTTATTCGTAACGATTTTGAACAGCAAACCAAGCAAATTTTACAATCGCTCAAGCAACAAGGCCATAAGCGTATCGCCTTTATCGGCGGTAAAATCAACACTGTTGACCTAAAAGGAAAAACAAAAGAAGTCTTCCAAGATATTCGCGAAATTGCGTATCGTGAATGGATGAGTTCACATGATTTGCCTTTAGGCATCTTTAATTCGGAATGGACTATCGAAAGTGGCATTGCTGCAACAAAAGAGCTTTTAGCTAGCGACTATCATCCTAGCGCTTTAATCACGGCTAACGATCCTTTAGCAATCGGTGCTTATCGTGTTATTCAACAACACGGCTTAAAGATACCAGAAGACATTAGCATTGTTAGCTTTGATGATATCAGTGTTTCTGCTTATCTGGTGCCTTCACTTTCTTCTGTTCATCCTCCAAGCGAAGAAATGGGCCGTGAAGCAATCCGCCTTATCTTAGAACGAATTTTATTTGGACGCACAACTCCTGTTCAAATCATCTTACCGTCTCATCTTATTAGACGTGAAAGTTTTAGCAATTAAAAATGCTTTATTTAATTTTGGGACTACTAAAAAAACGAGCTGTACAACTTTTAGGACTGATAGACTTTCTAGCAGTCCTATTTTTTTACCAAAAATCAACTAACTAAAACTGTAGAACTTTTCTTATATACATAACAAAAAACCTTCTTACTTTCTAGCAGTAAGAAGGTTTAAATATTAGCCTAAAGTTTTATCTTGTAAATTTCAAGTAAACAATTCCCGTTGTTAAAACAAGAACTGCTCCAAGTCCAGTCAAGATGATTGCTTTATGTTCACCTGTTTGACCTAAAACACCATCTTTTTTAGGATTATCTTGGTTATTTCCTTTATTGACTTGATAATTACTGTCAACATTAGAACCAGTTGATTCATCCTTGTTTGCATCATCTGTTACTGGCTTATCACTAGGCTTTTGATCATCAGTAGTTGGCTCATCGCTAGGATTATCTGTTGGCGCATCTGTTTTTTGATCTTCAACCACTAAAGAACTCGCAATCATCTTTAAAGATTGTAATTGCTTTGTTTCATCAACAATTTCAACATCTGTTTGATTACTAAATTCTGTTTTAGTAGTGATCTTTGTAAATTCACCTAAAGTAACTCCACCAGAGAAATCCTGTGCAGTTAAATCGGCTAAATACAAGGTAACTTCTTTAGTCTTCTTGTCGTAACGGACTTCATGAACTTGGCTATTATCTTGTAATAATTTGTTATAAACAAAAGTTGGAGCCGTTGTTTGATCGCCATCAACTTTAATTGTCACTTTTAACGCATTTACGCTAGTAGCTTGAGGTAAAGTCATCTTTACTTCAACGTTGTTATCTTGAGCCTTAGTGAAGGAAACTTGGTTGCCATCGGCTTTTACATTAGTTACTTGAAACAACACAGCTACAACTAAACTTAATAATGTTAACCAGATTTTTTTCAAAGTTTTCCCTCCTATTTTTTAATCGTTACTTGCTCAATTTGACTTGGCACATTTAGCCAGTTAGTATCTGCTACTAAACGTTGACCTTCATTAGTTTGAGCATTATCGACACGATATAATTCAGCTCTGACTTGTTTTGGTAATTGGTCTTTATTCCACTTACCTGGATCTAACCAGTAGATGAAGGTACCATCACTTGTTTCACCCAAGTTACCATTTTCTGGAATATCAGCTAAGATGATTTGGTTAGCCACTAAAGCTCCATCTTCATCTACACCACCCACAATCTTACCATCTTGATCATATAACAAGACAACATTGTAAGCTGGATTACCTTTGTACTTACCGGTAAAGATTAACGAACCTTTAGGAATCTTAAGTTGTTGTGTTTCATCGTAGACATAGTCTTCTTTTAATTCAAAGATTGCCGGTTGTTCATTTGTCAATCCGAATTCTACGTTATCACCACTTGGTCCTAAAACATCGATTTCGTTAATTGAAATATCTTTATTAGCTGAATTAATAAAGGTGACACGTACATAACGTGCATCATATGTTCCAATTAACTTATCTGAGCTTGCATTTGCAAAGTAAACAGTTTGCGGTGTCGTTGTTTGCCCTGCAAATTCACTTTGCTTAACTTTCTTCCAGTCTTTACCGTTTTGACTAATTTGAATGTAGTAACCATAATTTGTTGATTCTTTTGTACCTGTAAACTTCAAGCCACACACATCTAATAATTGACCAAAATCAAATTCGACATAAGCATCGCCTTTAGTTGTTTTACCTGTATATGTTGTTTCATCTTTATTATCGATTACATTTACAATCGCTGATTTAACAACTGTTGAATCTGGATCGTCATCGTTATTATCTGGTGTTTGATCAGCATTTGATTGCATGTTAGTCGATACTTTCCAGGTTGATTTGTCATGACTACCATCACTAGAAATCTTAACACTACCAAGAGCAACAGGTGCTAAATAGTTAAGGTTTTTATCAACAATTCGAACACTATAAGAAACAACACGGTTGTTAATTGAAGCAACCACATCTGTGTATTCAGGTTTAGTAGTAAAACCGACTACTTTAGTTTGAGGTTGACCATTTTCAATGATTGTTCGACTAATTTCATAACCATGAACCTTAGCTAATTGATCTGATGATAAAGTCGTAGCAAGGTTAAGCTTCACACGATTTGGTTGAAGCTTATCAACTGTGATACTTGATTTAGCTGGATCAACATTGCCCGCTTCTTGTGGAATACTTGCGGCTTCATTGTGTTCCAAACTATACGTATGTGCATCATCATCGGCATAATAGATTGCACGTGTTTCCTTTTCAAATTGTCCCATGTAATCTAAGGTTGTTTGATCTGGTGTCATTCCCCAACGAACGAAGAACTCACTTAAATCTTTTTGAGCCGCTGCACTAGCTAAACGCATGAAGTTTTGTTCTACACCACCATTTAATTTTAATTCAATATTATTTGGCTTTGGTGCAGAAGCTGGATTACGTGAGTAGCTATCGACACGTGCATAAAACAAGTTGTCAAATTGATTTTGATAATCACTAAACATCTTGTAGTTGTAATAACGGTCGTATGCCAAACGCAATTGCCAATACATAGCTAATTGTGTGAAGACATCGCTACTTTGACCCTTGGTATTTGATGTTGTCTTTTTGAAGATTTCATCATAACTCCAACGAACTGATGCGTTGCTATCTTTTGCTTGAGATAATTGTGCAAAATAGTTATTGGTAATTTCTGCAATAGCATAACTTGCTTGGTTGATATTATGTCCAATTTCATGAGCAATTCCCCAACCAAATAAGTTACCTTCTTGATATTTACCAGCTTCAGTTGCCTTGATTGGTTGACCTTGTACCATACCAGGTGTTTGATCCCATTCAATCCCAATATGATTTCCACCAGCATACATAAATGCTCCAGCAAACATCCGCATATAACGAATATTTAGGTGTTGTGCTGGCAAGCGATTCTTATCACCAGCACCAATTGCATTACTTAAACCTTTATGTTGATAGAACAATGTCATCATTTGATCCATTGCATCAACAGAAGCTAATAAAGCTTTAGCCTCATCTTTACCGTTTAAACCAGCCAAAATTTGGGTAGCTGGCAAGCTTAACATCATATTTTGTAATTGAATATCACTCGTATTAGCAACATTTTCTTTTAAGTTAAAGACTCCATTTGTTGTGTAGCCTAACTTGTTAGTTGTTAATCCATTAACTTGTTGTTTTAAGTCTGCCAAGTATTGGGTAACTTTAGCTAGACGTTCTTGTTCATCTGTTACATTATGCAAGTTTAAGGTTGCAGTCTTAATGCCACCGCTGACACGTACACTGTAGTTTGCGTTGTCGTTATTTCCGTTAAATGTAATATATAACGGTCCACCTTGTTGCGTTGCTAAACTAGTTAACTCAGGTAAAGTAATCTCGTTTTTACCAACTTTTAAGGCAAATGTTTGTCCTGTTAAGGAGTTTGATTCTGCATAATATTGTGTTGGAACTAATGTCAATGGTGTGTTATCACCAACCTTACCATTTGGTGTACCAACATAAATTGTAACTGTTTGATCAGCTTGACCACTAACACCTAATGGTTGCCATGCATTTAAACCACTAGCAAAACCTAGATGTCCGTCTTTGCTTGCTGTAATTGTTGGATCAATCTTTAAGACATCACCTTTTTGTTTATCCGCTAAGATAGCTTTAGCCATATCAAGTTCAGCTTGTAAGCTGTCCTTATCCATGATGTATTCACCACTGACTTCATCTTTAGTGTCTAAACGTTTTTGTAAATCAGTTAATGTTTGTTCTGTAACTGTACTGTTTAATTCCAAATGCAAGTTATCTTTGAATAATGCATTGATATCATCTTCTAAGCTATCGTAATGATAGAAATTCATTTCTGCTACAGTAATATACCATGGACTTGAACCATAACGTCCAATTCCGATACGTAATTGATTGGTTTTTACTGGAGTTGGGAATTTAACATCGTAATAACTACTACCTTGACTATCTTTTTTCTTGGCAATCGTTACACCATTAATTTGTTGTTCCTTGCCTTGATCGTCTAAGTACTTAACGTTGATATAAGAAAATGTACCGACATCGAATGGCTCTGCAAAAGTAAAGCGATTCATCTCATATTTTTGATCAAATTTAACGACAATCCCTTTGCCAGGTCCCGGATAAGCGCCTCCTTCGTCCCAGTCATCGACACGTAAATATGAACTAAAGTCGTTATCCGCTAAACCGTTAGCCGTTTTTTGGTTTGCGTCTAGTGGACTGTTGACCATGTAACCACGACCACCTGTGATTGATTCAATATGATTACTTAACTTACCTTCACCATTAGAAGTGTTGATCAACTTGTATTTTGGCATCAAAATCGTTTTAATGCTCTTAGTCTTAGCTTGAGCCACCAATGATGGTTCACTATCGCCTAAGTTATTGTGACCGACCACATAAACTTGGTAAGTCGTGTCATCTTTTAAGTTGTCGATCGTCACGCTGTTAGTTGTAATCTTTTGTGCATACAGCGTATAGTCTTTTTGACTATCTTCTTTGTAGTAAACACTGTATGATTCGGTATCGTCCATGTTTTTCCAAGAAACCTTAAGAGCCTTGAAGCTGCCACTTGCCGTAACATTATCTGGCTTTGGTGGCTTTTTATCTGGCATTGGTCTAGCTGTAACCACATCGCTATAAGCACTTTGCCACTTACCATTGACGCTACGAACTCTAACTTGATACTCTTGATTATTAACTAACTTCTTACCATTAAAGGTTGTAATTAAAATATTATTTTCAGCAGCTTCGTATACTTGTGATTTACCATTATTTGTAACTTCTACTTCATAACCACTAACATTGACTTCTTTTTTCCAAGACAATGCAAATTCGTTACTACCATTGGTTACTTTTAAATTAGTTGGAATTGACATTACTGGTTCAGGAATCTTATCTTCCATTCCGTTAACAAATTCCACCTTACTGATTTGTGCTAAATTGTTATCAGTAGTTGTCTTGGTAATCTTGATAGACACTTTTTTAACTGCGACTTGACCGCCTAAATCAATAATAAAGTTCCCGTTTTCGTCTCGACTGACACTTGTTTGACGAACCTTAGTATTTTGGGCAGTCAAAGCAAATTCACGTACTTCACCATTAGCAAGTTCAACTGCAATCGTACCTTCTTCAATTGCATTTTCACCTAATGTCGTTTGAACAACGACTTTTTCAAGTTCTTGTTCCTTTAAATCAAAAGCAACTTCAACTGGATTTTCATCTGAAATAGGTTCTTTATTTGCCGGTTGTAAACCTACTACGTTATTATCAGTACCTGGTTGAATCAAATCTGCAAGGTTACCTTCTACATTTGTTGTTTCACTTGCTTGAATTTGATCTTTTGTAACAGCAACCTTAGTTTCAACTGTTGATAAATATTCTAGCTTAGCTTGATCTATTGCTTCACCATGAGCTTGTTGTTGCTCTAATAAAGTATATAAATCAACTAAATCAACCTTGCTATCACTATTTAAATCATACTTAGCATCAGTTACTTTAGCTTGTATTGCATCAACCATTACAGTATAATCCGCTTCATTTATCTGACCATCACCATTTAAATCGGCTTGTCCTGGATCTACATTCACTTCTGGACGTAATACCCCAGGATGGTTTTCGCCTTTTTGATAATCATAACCATTTAAAAAGTCTGTATATACCGTAATTTGTTTGATATTGTTAGCAACTTCTAACGTTTGTCGATATTTTTGATAACCTTTTGCCGTTAATTCAACGGTATATGTACCTGTTGCAAGATTGTTAAACTCTATTGTCTGCAAGTTTGTAGTTTTATCAATTGCTTCTACCATCAATTCTTGCGTTTGAACTTGCTTACCACTAGCATCATATAACACCGCATTAACAGCTACTGTACTAGTTTGCGTAGGGCCTGCACCTAATTGGATATTAATCTTACCAATATCGTTAGTAGTTGTTACTTTAGTAGCTTGTGTCGTTGATGCAACTTGTTGGCTTTCAACGGCATAAACTACGCCTAACGGATTAGCTATCGATCCTAGCAAAATACTACCTAACATAGCCAAATGTAAAAATTTCTTCATTTTACTAACATCCACTCCTTTACTCTTTTTATGTGATAATTTAAATATTTATTTAAATAATACTCACAATGATTCAGTTTACCCATATATTTTTTAATAGTCAATATATTTTATCAAAAAATTCAAAATATATTGCATAACCGTTAGATTATAATAATTAATCATTATAACAAATAAGTTACTTCGAATAATCCCTAATAACAGCACTAAAAAAAGCCCCCCAAAAAAATCTAGGGTGGACTTTCATACTTAAATTTATCACTTTTTATACTATATAACTTCTCTAAATTCTAATTCAATATTTTTAGTTAAAACATCTATATAACTAAACGATACTCTACGTTGTTTATCTTCAACGTCTAAATCAACAATAAACACCGCTGGAAAGGTACTAACTAAAACCCCACGACGAACTTGTACATTCTTGCGTCCAATCTGTGTTGTGACGGTTAAATGGCTTCCAATCTGATTATCTAACTTCGCTTTGATCCGCTTAATGGTATCTGTATCTGGCATTATCTTTTGGTTGCCAAAAATCTAGTTAAATCTAGTTAATTGAGTATTCACACAAGCCCCCTCATATCAACCATTTAACTTAAAAATACCTAAACATTGATCCCTGTGCAATTGCTAATTATGTTAGATTTTTTCGATGTTACATGTTTTGACAATTTTCCTTTCATGGTTTTGGTTCATCCCATTTAGGGAAGCGATTGGTTGTAACCTACGCAACCGCTCTACAAAAGATAATTTTAACACATTAACTCAAATTTTACAATTTTATCACATACTATATATTTTTACAAGCTAAATGAGAATTTTTTTATAGCTTTTTAAATGATATCATATTTTTCTAATTCCTCACTCAAAGCAATAAATTGCTCTAAACTTAAAGTTTCTGCACGTACACTTTGGGCAAGCTCTAATTTCGCTAAGACCTCTTGTAATAATTGTTTTTGTTCTGGTTGTTTACCATACAATGCTTGTAAATTATTCCATAGACTCTTTCGCCGATGTGCAAAGCAACCTTTTACTAGTTTTTGAAAATGAGAATAATTATTAACATGATATTTTTCTACTGGGCGTTTTTGTAAAACAACAATCGCAGAATCGACTTTAGGTTGTGGAATAAAGACTGTCTTAGGAACAATAAAAGCTATTTGTGCATCCATTTGATATTGAACCGCAATCGATAAAGAACCATAGTCCTTGTTTCCTGGATTAGCGGATAAACGATCAGCAACTTCTTTTTGCATCATGACTACAATCGTTGCAAAATCAACTCCGCTCTCCAATAAATGCATGATAATTGGTGTCGTAATGTAATAAGGCAAGTTCGCCACAATTTTAATTGGATGTTTGCCATCAAAATGTTGTGCAATCAAGGCTTGCAAGTCAGCTTTTAAAATGTCTTGATGTACAACTTCAACATTAGGATAAGGTGAAAGTGTATCGGCTAAAACAGGTAACAAGCGCTCATCGATTTCTAAAGCCATAACCTTATGCGCACGCTTAGCCAGTTGTTCTGTCAACGCACCAATTCCTGGGCCAATCTCGATAATATCATCATCTTCACTTACTTGCCCTGCTGCTACGATGTTTTTTAAGATATTAATGTCGGTTAAAAAGTTTTGACCTAAGCTTTTTTTAAAGGTCAACCCATAACTTTCCATAATCGCTCTGGTTCGTGTAGGTGACGCAATTTCAGGTATTTGATTATTCATCGATTTCCTCCTTAATCTCACTTAATGCATTTAATAATTGTGTTGGTGTGATCTGAAATAGATTCAACCGCTTATAAAGTTGTTTGCCATTAACGTAGCCAATTCCTAGTTTTTCTCCTAACAAGCGCCGTTTTTGTTTGGCTTCTTTACCATTGATTAAACCTTCTTGCATCAATAACGCTTGCTCAATTAATGGTGGCTGTTCAAGACATTCCGTATATAAATTACGTAACGCTTCTTGAATCGCTTCAACACTGGCATGTTCTACTCCTAGACTGCCTTTATGATCAGGGGTTGCATCTTTGCGCTTTAAAAAGGCATGCTTGACACCTGGAACAGCTTCTTGAATGATTTTTCGAATCTTTTCTCCTGAAAAATCTGGGTCGGTAAATACAATTATGCCGCGTTTTTCATGGAGCTCTTCAATTTGAGCAAGCGTTTCATCACTGATTGCAGAGCCTCTGGTTTCTAATGTATCAGCATTGACGGCCATTTGAATACGTTTGGTATCGTCTTTGCCTTCAACAACGATTACTTCTTGAATCTTCATCTTTTCTGTCATTTAATCTTCAATAACCTCTTTGTATTTTCTGTCGTAATTTGTGCTAATTGCTTGGCTGTTAGCCCCTTTAATTGTGCTAAATATTCCAATGTATAGCGTGTCATTGCCGGTTCATTCATTTGCCCTCTAAAAGGATGTGGCGTCAAATAAGGAGCATCGGTTTCAACTAAGATATTTTCTAAAGGTGTTGCCAAAGCAGCATCTTTAACATCTTTAGCACTGCTAAAAGTAACCACTCCACTATAAGAAAGTCGCATCCCCAAGTCTAAAAATTTTTGGGCCCATTGTTTATCACCATTGAAACTATGCATAATTCCGCCATTTTTCCAAATTTGATTTTGTTTCAAAATTTCATAGCAATCTTCAAACGCATCTCGATTATGCACGCTAATTGGTAAATTTAATTCCTGCGCTAACTTGATTTGACGAGCAAACACCTTTTTTTGCAATTCATGGTCTAAATCACAGTGATAATCCAATCCAATTTCACCTAAAACTTTTAGCTTAGGCTGTGTTTTAAAAAGCTCAACTAACTTTTTTTCATAGTCTAAACTCCACTTATCTGCCGATTCAGGATGACAGCCAACTGCACCATAGATTCCTTCAAATGCTAATAACTCTAGCAACTTATCTGTACTGGGTTGATCATAGGCTATCACAAGCATTCTAGTGACATCTAAAGCTTTAGCACGCTCAATAACATCTGGTAAATCATCTTTAAACTCACTTGAATTAATGTGTGTATGCGAATCAAAAATCTGCATCTGTGCGTATCCCCCTTTAAAAAAAGACAGCACTGGGGCTGTCTCATTAATTTATCCAACAATCGAACCAGCTGGAATGTTTTCTGGAACAGTAATCAATTGTACCGTTTCTTCGTATTCAGCTGAAAGCAACATTCCTTGACTGATTTGACCACGCATTTTACGTGGTTTTAAATTTGTTACCGCAATTACATTTTTACCGACCAATTCTGCTGGATTAGGATACCATTGCGCAATTCCTGAAAGAATTTGACGCGGACCTTTATCGCCGGCATCAAGCGTAAATTGCAAAAGTTTATCTGCGCCTTCGACTTTAGCAACCGCCAAAACTTTAGCAACCTTTAACTCTACCTTATCAAAATCTTCGAATTTGATTTCATCTTTAGTCAAGACAAGTTCGGTTTCATTTGGATCTGCCGTTTCTTCTTTAGCTTGTGCCATCGCCTTGCGTCCCTTAACCTTTTGATTTTTAGTCATCTTAGATTGAATATATTCCACTTCTTCTTGAATGTCTAAACGAGGGAAAATCGGTGTACCTTTAGCAACAACTTGTAAATCAGCTGCTAAATCGTCATAGGCTACACCTTTAATTTGCATTTGACTAGTATCTAATCCTAATTGCGTAAAGATTTCACGTGGTGCATGTGTCATCACTGGTTGCAATAAGATGGCACTCAAACGTAAACTAGCTACTAAATGCGCTAAAACACTGTCTAATTGCGCACTTTGATCTTCATCTTTAGCTAAAGCCCATGGTTGAGTTTCATCGATGTATTTGTTAGAGCGTGCGATAAATTTCCAAACAGCTTCTAAGGCATTTGAGAAACGAACATTCTCCATTTCTTCTTGATACTCTTCAATCGCTTGAGTAGCTGCTTGTTCTAGACTTGCATCAAATGCAGTTACACCACTCACAAATGCTGGTACCTTGCCTTGACGATACTTATTAACCATCGCTACGGTTCTGTTTAATAAGTTACCTAAGTCATTGGCTAAGTCATAATTAATCTTAGCTACAAAATCTTCTGGCGTAAAAATACCGTCATTACCAAATGGTACAGCACGCATCAAATAATAGCGCAAAGCATCTAAACCATAACGTTCAACAATCATTTCTGGATAAACAACGTTACCTTTAGACTTAGACATCTTGCCATCTTTCATCACTAACCAACCATGGCCGATAACATGTTTTGGTAATGGTAAATCTAAAGCCATCAAGATGATTGGCCAATAAATCGTATGGAAACGCACGATTTCTTTACCGACCATATGAATATCAGCTGGCCAGAATTTGTTGAATAATTCTTCATCACTACTACCATAACCTAAAGCAGTGATATAGTTGCATAAAGCATCGATCCAAACATAGATAACATGTTTTGGATCATTTGGTACTTTTACTCCCCAATCAAAACTAGTTCTAGTGATTGCTAAATCTTCTAGCCCTGGTTTGATGAAGTTATTTAACATTTCATTTTTACGACTTTGCGGAATAATAAAGTCGGCATGTTCTTCATAATATTTAACTAGTTTGTCAGCATACTTGCTCATCTTAAAGAAGTAGCATTCTTCTTCCACTAATTGCACTTCATGACCGGAAGGAGCTTTTCCACCAATCATCTTGCCTGTTTCATCACGATAAACTTCGGCTAATTGTGATTCTGTAAAATATTCTTCATCAGAAACAGAATACCAACCTTCATATTTTCCAAGATAAATGTCACCTTTATCCAAAAGTTTTTGGAAAATCTTTTGAATAGCTTGTTCGTGATAATCATCTGTTGTACGGATAAATTTATCGTTGGTAATTTCTAGTTTTTGCCACAATTCCTTGATGCTTGCTGCCATTTGATCAACATAAGCTTGTGGGGTCATGTTTAATTCTTCGGCTTTTTGTTCAATCTTTAATCCGTGTTCGTCAGTTCCGGTTAAAAAGAAAACATCAAACCCTTGTAATCTCTTGTAACGTGCTAAAACATCACAAGCAATCGTTGTATATGCGTTACCGATGTGTAACTTGCCGGATGGATAATAAATCGGCGTGGTGATATAAAATGTTGGTTTTTCAGCCATATTTTCAGATCCTCTCATGCGTCTTGCAAATTGTTTTGCCATAATTTGCAATTTTTGTCAATTAATTTAAGTATACCATAGTAAGAGAGCTGATGGTACTTTATCCTGGACTTAAACTTGACGAAAATAAGTGTATCAGCTATCTTTAGATTAGATATCATATAAATTAAAGGAGATTTGAGCGATGATTCGTCCAGCAAAATTAAGCGATGCACAGTATGTCATGCCGATTTTATTGCAGATTTTTGATGAAATGGAACTCACAGCTTTAGCTGAAGTTTCTAATGAAGCCTTAAGTCAAATGTTAATTGCAGCTTTTAAAGAACCAACTTATCGTTATGGCTATCGTCACATGTTAGTTTATGAAGATGATGATACAAATGAAATCCTAGGATTGGCGGTTGGTTATCCTGCACAACTCGAGGCTAATATCGATGATGCTTTAGCACCTTACTTTCAAATGATTGGCTTACCAAGCGAAACTCGCTTATTTAGCAATGATGAATCCCGTCCTGGCGAATGGTATCTAGACTCCTTAGCAGTCGCACCCCATGCCCAAGGCCACGGTATCGGTTCACAACTGCTAAGCTTTTTGCCTGAATATTTGAAAAAACAAGGCCAAAGCATCTTGAGCTTGAGTGTTGATTTGAAAAATCCGCTCGCTAAAAAACTTTATGTTCGTCATGGTTTTGTCGAAGACGGCTATACGATGATTGACCGTCACAAATACGATCACATGATTAAAAGATTAGACTAAAAAAGTAGCACTTATACGAAGTTTTCTCCTAATTTGGAAAGCCACTTCAAAATAAGTGCTACTTTTTATTATTCTTTGCGCAACTGTTTCAAGATTTCTTTAGCGCTCTTGGAATCACGCAAACCTTGTTGTTTTAAAAGCTGAACTACTTGAGCTATTTCTGTATCTTTTGCGCCTACAGAAACTGCTAAAGACTTTAACTGCAAACTCATGTGCCCTTTTTGGATTCCTTCGGTTACTAATGCATATAAAGCTGCCAAATTTTGTGCCAAGCCTAAGCTAACAATTACTGTTTCTAACTCTTTAGCTCCCTTAAAGTTTAACAAATCATGGTTAACCTTGACTAAAGGAACAATACTAATCGAACCACCGACACTTCCAAGTGGCAACGGTAAAGTCAATTCACCCTTTAATATTTCACCTTCGACATACCATTGGCTCAAGCCACGATACTGGCCATCTTTAGCCGCATAAGCATGGGCCCCTGCCTCGATTGCGCGCCAATCATTTCCACTAGCTAAAACAGCCGCATCTATTCCATTCATGATTCCTTTGTTATGTGTGGCTGCCCTATATGGATCAAGTTGTGCTAAGCGACTTGCTTGGGCCAATTTAGCAGCTATTTTTTCACCACTAATTCCATTTTTAGCTAAAGCATTTACTGGAATTTGACACGTTGCACTCACTAAACATTCCGTTGCATAATTAGATAAGATACTCATCAAAATATCTTGATTACACTCAGAAATGATTTTTTGTGCGACAGCTTCTAACATTGTGTTTAACATGTTAGCTCCCATCGCTTCTTGTACATCGACCGCTAAATCAAGCGAAACCAAATCAGCCGCTAAAACACGACTGCGTAACCAACGTGCACCTCCGCCTCTTTTGACAATCGATGGATGAGCTTGATTGGCACAATCCAGCAAACTGCTTTCGTTTTCCTTGAAATACGTTTGTAAGGCTACAGCATCACTGACATTTTCACAAACAACTTGTCCTAGCATCAAGCGTTCGTAGATTTTGGCCTTAAAGCCACCCACTCTTTTAACGATCCCTGCACCATGACTTGCCGCAGCAATCACCGAGGGCTCTTCTGTCACCATTGGAACTAGGTATTCCTTGTCGTTGACCACCAAATTTAAAGCTAAGCCTTCTGGTAAACTGTATTGCGTGATGAAGTTTTCAATCATCGTTTCACCTAAATTAGGGTCTTGCGCATTTATTTTGAGTAATTCTACTTGTTGTTCGCTTAATTTAGCTTGTTTTATAAGCACTTCTAGGCGTTGTTCCCAGTTTTTACGATAATATTTTTCAAATCCATCCATTTATTGTTCCTCACATTTTTAATTATCCACTGCATATCTATAGTATATGTTATTTTGGGCATAGAAAATATTTGTTTTTGCTAAATTTTTTCAATGTTTTAGCCAAATTTTGACTTTTAAGCTATAATTTGTAGAGAAGTTTTACACAAGGAGGGATAATATGGGTAAAAAAGGCCTCTTTTTGGGGATAATGTTGTTGATTTTGGGGATTATACTCCTCTCATCTCACATTTATGCACAAGAAACACTCAAAATAGGTGTGGTTGCTACTAATCCGCCTTATAGTTATCCACAAAAAAAGCAACCTGGTTTTGATGATAAGCTTGCTAAACAACTAGGTAAACGACTAAAGCAATCTGTTAAAGTCGTTAAATACAAAAATGATTCTACTATGTTAGCTAGTCTAAAAAAAGCTAAGATAGATGTGGCAGTTGGTATTCAAAAAAACCAAGCAACATCTGGCATCAAGCTTTCTCAGCCATATCTTTATCCGCCAAATACATTATTTATTCGTACCGATGGCTACTTTAAATCCTTTGAAAAACTTCAAGGTCATTACATCGGTATTTTATCCACAAATCCTAATGCTAAGTTGTTAAAACAACTTGATTTTAAAGTTAAAAGTTATTCAGATGTGGATAAATTAATCGAAGCTTTAGGCTCACGCAAAATCAGCGCCGGTTGGCTAAGCGACTATCAATACAGTGCTTATTTAGCGCAAAATCCGCAATTGATCAACCAACCTAATTTAGATTCGGAAGCCAAAAAGCAAGTCTTAAAAAAAATCAGTGCTCCACAATTAACAGCTAGTCAACTTTGCTTGGCAACTTATCACCAAGCACGCCTTGCAAAAAAACTTAACCAAGCACTACAACAGCTTCAAGACAATGATACCTTGGCAAACCTTTCATATGACTTTTTCAAACAAGATTTGAGTAAAGAATAAAATTCTATAATAAAACTGGGGCTGGGAAAAAGTACCAGTCTGGACATAAAAATAGCTGATTGAATTTCTAAAAATGAAATTTGATCAGCTATTTTTCTATTATGTCTATTTTTGGTTCGTTTTTTTAGGGATTTTATCCCGTTTTATTTTTTAGTTAATATCTGTATTCTTTTCGATTCTAAGTTTTTCTTTATCATCTAACTTAAAGAATGGATAATAAATTAACATATTAATGGCAATTGTGATAATTTGAATTACCGCTCCACTAATCTTTCCACCTGTAGCTAAAAAGCCAGCAATAACAGGTGGGGTAGTCCATGGAACAACCGCTCCAATAGGTTTAGCTACCAGCCCCCAATCCATTGCATAATACGTGATTATCGCTGTTATAACAGGACTGGCAACAAACGGAATAACCATCTTAATATTTAAAATAGTTGGAAATCCAAATAATAACGGTTCGGCAACTTGAAAACTTACTGGTGTAATTGATAATTTCCCTAATGCTTTATTTTCTTGACTCTTAGAAAACAGAAATGTAATAATAGCCAAAGACATTACGCATCCAGCTCCACCAGAGAAAACAAAATTATATAGAAATTCATATGTTATAATATTGGGCACAGCTTCTCCTGCCTGATGCGCAATTCTATTAGCATCTGAATTTTGCAACAATAACGGTTCAATGATTGGCCCTGTAACCTGCGCACCATGAATACCAAACATCCAAAAGAAACACTGCACAAAAATAACAAACAAAATTCCTGGAAGTGTTTTGGTCAATAAAGATAGCGGTTTTGCAATAGTATCTGCAATTAAAGCATGCACATTATCTACACCTGCATAATGTAGACTTAATAACACAACAAACCAAATTAACATAATTAAAAACCCGGGAATAATTGCACTAAATGCTCGACTAACATTTGGTGGCACAGTATCTGGCATCTTAATCACTAAATTTTTGTGTACAAAATATTTAAAAAGTTCTGTTGTTACTAATGCTACAATAATCCCAACAAATAACCCTGCACTGCCTAAATAGTTTGTAGGAAATCCCGTTCCTGATTTGCTATTTAGGACCGGTGTCATAAAAACAAAAACCCCTAATGATAAAATCCCCGCAGAAAGTGCATCTACCTTATAGGTTTTAGCCAAATTATAAGCTACAGAAAAAGTTACAACCAAACCAACAATTCCAAAAGTTGAATTCGATGCTTTATTTAAAAAATCAGCCAAACCTATTTTTGTTAACCAGTCAGTAAACATTGGAATAGGAAAGTTCGCAATCAACATAAAGACCGAACCAACAATAATTAATGGCATTGCATTAGCCATTCCATCACGTAATGCTAACAAATGTCTTTGATTACTAATCTTTGCAGCAACTGTTTGCACTTTAGCTGTTATCATTCCTTTTACCTCCATTCATATTATCTAATATTTGATCGACCTAACATAATCATCTGATGCCTATAACCACGAATCGCTTGACCTAGATAAAAAATATTTTCTGGAAGACAAATACCATTAAACGAATCACCTATATGTTGTAAATCAGCCCCACATGCTTTTGAAGCTAAACCAATTTTTTTAATAGTTTCCTTATCTGAAGAATCTTGGCTCGTACCATTAGCTGTCAAAACCAAAACTTTATCTTGAATTTCTTTATCCGCATTATATTCTCTGACATAATCCACAATTTCTCGTAAATCCTGTTCCATGAATTGTGGAACTGTATATGGGGCAGGTACTAACAAGATATCAATTCCCAATTCAATAAATTCCTTAGCAATATTCAGATTCATTACAGGTTCTTGGACGCCCGCCCCATGCATCTTACCAGCAATAATTAAACCATCAAAATATTGGTGGGATAGCTTGATAGCATCTTTGATTGCACTATTTGAAACACCTGTTCCTGGATTACCCGTCAAACATATAAAATCAAACCCTAATTCTGAGGCTTTTTTCAAAGTCTTTGGCGAAACAATTCGACCAATTGAAATTTCTGCACGCTGTTGATTCATTTGTGCTTCCAAATCTACAGGTTCTAAATTAATTCCTAAAGAACGTCCTGTAGCTTTTTTTAACCATCTAATCGGATTTTCACTTACTCCCTCAGGCATTCCTAAAACTTGTGGATGAAAAATATCCAATGCATTTAATAACAATAAATCTGCACCAGCTGCTCTTTCTAATTCCGCATTAGTCACACCATTTAAAAATGGTGGATGCGACGGTACATTTTCCACCATAATAGTTCTACCTTCTGAAGCTAAAATTGCTTGCTTAAGCTCTAAAGGTTTAACATTCAAAAAATCACTAGCTGTAAAATCTAATAGTCTTTTCAAAAATATCTCTCCTTTCAACTTGTTATAACAACATAACATTACAACGATATTGTAAAACGCTTACTTGATTTTGTCAACAAGTTATTTATATTGACATAACCCTAAAATTCCACTATATTTCTATATATATGATAATGTTGTTATAACAAGGAGGTGTATTTATGCTTGAATCTACAAATAAAACCCCGCTTTATTTACAACTATTTTCCACTTTAGCGGAACAAATACAAAAAGAAATGAATCCCAATGATAAACTACCTACAGAAAAAGAAATCTGTGATGAGTATTGTGTCAGCCGCACAACTGTCCGCCTTGCTATGAATGAATTAGAAAAAATGGGCTATATCTATCGTCTACAAGGTAAAGGATCTTTTGTTTCTGCAATCAAACACAATCTCAATTCTTTTTTCATTCTCAACCTTAGTGAACACTATGCTGGTATAGACGTTAATTCCTTAAATTTTAAAATATACTCTTTTTCAAAAATGGAAGCACCTTTAGTTTTATGTCATCAAATGGGGCTCCAAAATGAAAAAAATATTTTATGTTTGCAATTAGTTCACTTCATTGAACAAAAAGCAATTTGTCTAGAAAAGCTTATTTTAAAGAATCAAGCTTTTCGTTTCTTAGACCAAGAGACTTTTAAAAGACAAAATTTTGATAAAATATTAAACGAACAAGGTATCAATTTGAAAGCCTGTGAAGAAAGCTACCACTTAACTTCACTAAGTCTTAATGAACAAAAAATCTTACAAACTAATCAAGATTACTGCTTATTAATAAAAAAATTACTCTATGATGATTCAAACGAACTAATCGCTATTAGTGAACGAAAAATCATCTCGAATGATTTCATATATCAAAATTTTGTCCAGTTAAACTAAAAAAACCGCAAAATACCTCCGTATTTTTGATATGTACCCTCCTTAATGGACATCCAGTAAGGAGGGGTATTTTTATGCGCTACTCGCAAGAAAATAAAATAAAATGTATCGAAATTATACCGAGAAGGTAAATGGCCTGAAACACCAGATGGAATTAAAACACGCTATTTTAGAAATATGGTGAGAAAATGGGCTATGGATGTATCGCAGTTTAGTTTTTCATGGGGAAAGTGTTATATTTCTCCAATTCTAG
>ERZ791897.307-NODE-307-length-43130-cov-4.642182_pt1 | contig 43130 bp, 42 predicted proteins | sample MGYA00510152_ERZ791897 | MGnify/ENA primary metagenome ERZ791897 (study PRJEB30046, sample SAMN00792050) | human gut metagenome | study: EMG produced TPA metagenomics assembly of the A metagenome-wide association study of gut microbiota in type 2...
AATACCCTCCAAGTATACGATGATTTTATATATTTCATCTGTATACTTAGAAGGCGTTATAGCCGATGTCTAGCAAAGGGGGGTTTTATTGTTTGCAAGAATACATATATAAATAGGTTCTATAATTTTTTAGGATTGACAGAATTGCTAGTGGTCCTAATTTTTTGTAAAAAAATAAAAACAGATATATATAAATATCCGTTAAAATAAAATCATTAAAGTAATTTTGAAAGGAACTTTCTATATGTCTATAGTTAACTGTATCAATAATGTTTCACTATTAAGACTTAAAAATAGCGCAAGCAGCTTTTTAGCAAAACAAAAAGTCCTCTGTACTGGCAAAGAGGACTTTTTTGGTACCTACGTTAAAAATAGTAAGTTTAAGCTTTTTTACGTTTGTGCCAAATGAACCCCACAACACACAAGATAACTACTGCTAGTAAAACTAAATGAGAGTATTCATCAATAGTAGCGACAATTTGTGGCCAAGCATTGCCGGCGTAATGTCCAACATAAATCAAAACGGTGTTCCAAATTAATGTTCCAAAGGTTGAAAAAAATAAGAAACGTGTAAAAGAAAAATGTGTCATGCCAGCTGGAATGGAGATTAAACTACGCACAACAGGAACAAAACGGCCAAAGAAAACGGCAGTACCACCATGACGATTGAAGAACTTAGCAGCTTTATCGACATCTTCAGGTTTTAGATGTAAGATTTTACCAAGTTTCCCATTTAAAATAGCCTCAATTTTTTCAACGGCTAAAAAGTGTCCAAGGGCATACAAAACAGCAGCACCAACTACGGCTCCGACAGTGGCTGCGATGATTGCTCCAAATAAATTTAAATCAGTTGAAATTGTTAAAAAACCAGTAAAAGTTAAAATTACCTCAGATGGAATTGGCGGAAAAATATTTTCCAATGCGATCAATAATGCAATAGCTAAATAACCATAGTCATTGATTAAATTGGTCATAGTTGCTGTATCCATTTTTTACCTCATTTTCATTATTTTCTTCGATTGTAACGAAAAAAGGGGGATTAGGTCAAGAATTAACCAAAATATTTTTAAATATTTAATCATTTAATAAAACGATCTGTAGGATAGCTTTTGAAAGAATCCGCCGTTTTTCTTCTGGTAAATTACTAAGTAAAGATATGAGCTGAATTGTTTCGCTATCGGTAATTGGAGGATAGCTAAAAATATCTGCAAACGATAGGTTTAAGGCATTAAGAATTTCTTCAAGTTTTTTAGTTTTAAATTGTCTAAGCGTCCTAATTCAAGTTTTGAAATAAAACTAACAGAGGAATTGGAAGCTTCAGCTAATTGTTCGATTGTCATATCGAGTTGTTGACGTTTGGTACGAATAATTTTACCTAAATCAGGAATCATATGTTTTACTCCATATTTACAGTTGAAATATTTGTCTGTTAATATATTAACATAATTAGCCAATAGATGCGCAAAAGAGCTCTAGAGCCAAGATTACAGATAAGCAGTTTTTTTAGAACATGGGGAGAAAAATATGAAAATTAAAATCCGTAAATTTAGTGTTATCTTATTAATCATCTTAGTAGTAAATCTTTTAAATTCTTTTAGTGTTGGTGCAGCTACAATCAGTAATAAACAACTTAAACGCTATTTAAATCAGATGACGCTAGATGAAAAGTTAGGACAGTTATATTTGGTGCCAAGCAACGGCGATGCTGATGCGATGAATCAAGCAATCAAAAAATATCATCTAGGTGGTATTTTTTTATTTGGTAATGATTTTATAGACAATAGTCGTGAACAATTTATAGCAAAGCTCCAACAAATGCAATCTAGCTCTACCTTACCGTTGTTTATTGCTACCGATCAAGAAGGTGGGAGTGTTTCGCGTTTAAGCAATAATCCAGCTTTGACCAATAATCGAAAATTTCCTTCACCAAGAGAAATCTATCAAAGTCAGGGTTTGTCAGGACTTTTGCAAGAAAATATTACGGTAGCAAAAATCTTAAAGGGATTAGGGATCAATTGGAATTTTGCGCCAGTAGCAGACGTTACTGATGATTCACAAAGTTTTATGTATGATAGAACAGTTGGCTTAGATTACCAACAGACCGCAAAATATATTGCAAAGGCTGTCAAACAAACGCAAAAGCAAAATGAAATAACCACTTTAAAACATTTTCCAGGTTACGGATCTTGTCAAGATACACATACTGGCTTTGCGCAAAATACCAAAAGTTTAAAGCAACTAAAACAAGAAGATTTAATTCCATTTAAAGCAGGAATTAAGGCTAACGTCGATAGCATTATGATTACACATCTAGTAGTAAATGCCTTAGACGCTCAAAAACCAGCCTCGTTGTCTAAAAAGGTACATACATATTTACGCAAAAAATTAAAGTACAATAACGTTATTGTGACCGATGACTTAGGGATGGGCGCAATCAAGGATTTTATCAAACAGACAAATCAAAATGCTGATGTAGCAGCTTTTATGGCTGGAAATGATGTGTTGATAAGCGCAGATTATCAAAATGGCATTCCTGCACTAAAGCAAGCGATAAAGGAAAAAAAGATAACACAAAAACAACTTAATCAAGCTGTCTATCGGATTTTAAAATTAAAAGTTAAAAGAAAAATTTTAGTTACTCTCCCAAGTTAAGAACGGAGAAATGTAGCAAACAAAAAAAGTGCTAGGCATTTTGCCAGCACTTTTTTATTAATGGAAAATCGTAAAATAAGCAATCACTAAAATTCCTAAGATAATACGATACCAACCAAAGACTTTGAAGTCGTGTTTTTTGATATATTGCATCAAGAATTTAATAACAATGATTGATGAAACAAAAGCAGTCACTAAGCCAACGACTAAAATCCATAATTCAAGGCTTGAGAAGTTAAAACCAAACTTGAGTAGTTTGAAAAATGAAGCCCCAAACATAACCGGAATTGCTAAGAAGAATGTAAACTCAGCAGCGACTGTACGTGAAACACCTAAGAGTAACGCTCCAACAATTGTTGCCCCGGAACGAGAGGTCCCTGGGAAGATAGCAGCGATTAATTGGAAAAAGCCAATCATAACGATAACAGGATATGTCAAACTCGCCAAAGAAGTGTAACGTGGTTGACGATGCTTGTTGGTGTTTTCAATCCAGATGAAGGCTACCCCAAAGACGATTAAAGCTAAAGATACACAGATTCCGTTGTAGAAATGTTCTTCAAAATAATCGTTAAAGGCCATTCCGATGACACCGGCTGGAATACAGGCAATCAAGATTTTAACCCACATTATCATGATGTCTTTATCAACATAGCGCCAAATGCCGGTTGGAGCATTAAAAGTTGTTGTCTTGGCTTTTTTAAACGGCCAGATTTGGTGCCAATAAATGACAACCACGGCCATGATAGCCCCTAATTGAATAACAACTTGGAACATACTGTAAAAATCAGCAGAAACTTTGAGTTTTACAAATTCGTCTAATAAAATCATGTGTCCAGTACTGCTGATAGGCAACCATTCGGTGATTCCTTCAACAATCCCAAACAAGAATGCTTTAAAAAGTTCAATAATCAAGAGAAAAATTCCTTTCAATATTAATAATAACTTTGTTCATTATATGCTAAAAAAGTCATATTTGACAACTATCATATTAGATTTAAGGGAAGTTTAAGCACTAAAAAACCCCACTAAGCAAATAGTGGGGAATGATGTTATTCAAACATTCGTTTAGTTGCTTTTAATAAGACACGTGGATCTTTATCAAAGCGTGGGTTTTTGACTAACTTATCTTCTGGAATACCGGCAAAATGAAAGGCAGCCACTTCACCAGAACGCACGGCACTTTGTTCAGTAAAGACCATTTGATAAGGCTGTTCAACAAATTCACCGGTAAAGGCCAAGTTAGTTGAATGTTGTGGAATCACTTCAGGACGATCGCTCTTAGCACGGTTGTTAAATAACGCTGAAGCATAAGGCATATAAACTGGGATACAGTTGATGACACTATCCATGATTTCAGCTTCTTTTTCCATGATGTTAATCGGACCTGGATCGACTTTTGAAAGTTGACCAAGAAGCTCTTGTAACATTTCTTTACCAGTCATTTCAATATAAGGTTTTTCGACAAATTCACCCACACGTCTTGGATATAAGAAATATCCCCAGATAACAGCTTCATTAGGTTTTTGTTCAGTAAAGTGTGGTTGATGATGAACCACAATTGACATATTAACATCAGGTTTACCATCTTCAGTAACTGGTTTAGTTGAGATAAATGAGTTTAAGGCATTTCCTGGTAATTGTTTAGTAATACGTGTTATTTCATTTAATAAAAGATGATTCTTAAGTGTCAAAGTAAAGCTAACCCACTCTGAAGCATCACGATCAGCAAAGAATTTATCAGGTGTTCCTAAATTATAGAAATGTTCACAAGCTTGTTTCCATAAACTAGCAGCAGCACCGTAATCCATGTTTTCAGCAGCAGGAGTGTTGAAATCACCTAAAGTTGCCGAATCAGTAATCGAACCATTAGTAAAGAAGACCGCTGTTTGTTCATCGACTTCGACAATTTCTTCTTGGTTAGTATCTGTATTGATCATTTTTAAGCCAGTTACTGTAATTTCATCACGCATTGGCGTATCTTTAAAGATGAATTCAGTGACACGGCGAGGCATGATAAAGTTACAGCCTTGTTCTTTAAGGTAATTAATCAATGGTAACATAATACTTTCATATTGATTATAACGTGTTCTATTAACACCAACCAAATGTTCAATTTGAGTGAATTCATAAATCATTTGGTGCATATAACGTCGTAATTCTTGCGCAGAAGAACGAGTTCTAAAAGCAAAAGTTGTTTCCCACATATACCAGAAGTTAGTAGTAAAGATATGTGGTGAATCCTTGAAGTATTCTTCAATTGTAATATTATCTAATTTAGTTTCTTCGCTATCAGGCATTAAAACTAATTTACTTAAAAGCATGCGATCAGCATTGTTTAAGCCTAATTTATGGCCATCTACAATACCGACACCACCTTTTAGTAATCGAGCGACATCATAGGTGCGATGTTTAGCATCGAAATCACGTGTATCTTGAGCTGCTGTCATATTAGGTTCTGTAACTGAAGGAATTCTTTCTAACAAATCCATTAAGTCAACATATGTGCGATAATTTAGCATCCGTCCACCGCGTGCAATGAAACCTTTAGTATTAGCCATCGGATGATTTTTGTTCCAATATTCATCGGCAACAACACTTGCTAAAGATCCATCATTAGCGCCATGATCATCAAGAGCATAAAAAGTAATATTTTCTCCTCTCCAGTGTCCCTCTTGAATTAGATAGACAGCACCAGCCATATTGGCAAGACCAGCACCAATCATAATTGCTTTATTTTTCATCATAAAAGCACCTCCAAAGTAATATCGCTTACAATGACTATTATAGTCTTGTCGCCATTAAATATCCACAATGAAGGCTTGGAGAAACAACTTTTTTTGAAAATTTAACAAAGATCAATCAATGAAAGGCGTTTCGTGCTATACTTAAATCGATAACACTTTGAGGGTGGTGAGATAGTGACCAAAAGAAATGAGATTAGTGCATCTGAATGGGAAGTAATGCGTTTGTTGTGGAGTTTGCAGCAAGCAACTAGTAGTCAGTTACATCATCAATTAGAACAAAAATTTGGCTGGAAAATGGCTACGACTAAGACGTTATTAGGGCGTTTAGTTACTAAAAAAGTTATTGCTGCTAAAAAAAATGGACGCGCTTATCTTTATTATCCTTTAGTTACTGAACAAAAAGCAGCAAGTGAATTGCTAAATATGAGCTTAGAAAAGATTTGCCAACGCTGTCGTGGTCAAAATTTAGCACAAGTGTTAGCTGATATACCTTTAAGTAAGCAAGATATAGCATTGTTAAAAGAGGTTTTAAAGCAAAAAGAGGCAAATGCTCCGACTACATTAGAATGTAACTGTGTAGTTGCTTGCCATTGCCAAGAAAAGATGTCCACTGATTAAAAATTAAGGTATAATATAAAATGCAAAAAGTAAGGGGATATTTATGGAAACTGAAAAAATTAAAAATATTAAAAAGATTTTGGTCGGAGTCGATGATTCAGAAGATGCACAATTAGCTTTTCGAGTAGCGATGAGACGTGCTTTAGACTTAAAAGCTACATTGAGTATTGTTTCTGTACTTGAGTCACATGAAATGAATGTATATCAAGCTTTAAGTGCAAGTTATGTTCATGGTAAGCGCAAAGATTTGGAAGAACATTTAGAAAAATATCGTAAAGTCGCCTTAGATGCAGGCATTAAAGATGTAGAAGTTGTTGTGGCTGAAGGAAATGCTGGCGAAGAAATTGTAAAAAATGTGATTCCAAAGGTAAAACCAGATTTGTTGATTATTGGTGCTTTGTCTAAGCAAGGTATTAAGAAATTTTTTGGTTCACAAGCTGCCTATATGGCCAAATATGCACCAATTTCGGTTTTAGTTGTTCGTTAATTTAGAATTCCATCGTTTTATTAAAAAAGACGATGGGATTTTTTTTGAAAAAATTTTCCGCAATTTGATTGTTCATGATATCATTTAATAATGAAGAAACTAGCCGAAGGGAAGAAAAGTATGGATCAACAAGAAAAGCGCAAATTAGATTTGGCATATGGATTATTGGATCTGCTGAAACATAACGCAATTGAAAAAATTACAGTCGATCAGATTTGTCGTAAAGCTCAGATTCATCGCAGTACATTTTATCGCCATTTTCAAGATAAATATGACTTGTTACATCACGCCTTAGACAGTTTTTGGTTTGAAAAAATTGATGAAAAAGATGTATTAGGTTCAACTGTTAGATTAATTGCACAAAATAAAGATGTTTTTCGTAATATCTCAATCAATAATGAAAACAATTCATCTTATTGGATTTTATTGAAGATGTGGAGTGAACAGTTGCTAGAATGTGAGCGCCAAGGAATGTTAAAAGATGCTAAGTGGATTGACCAAACATTTCGACGTTCCAAGCATCCCAAGTTAGCAATTCATATGACTGCTGGTGCGTTACTAACATTATTTTTTGAATGGGGTTCATCGAATTATCAAATGGAACCAGAAGAACTTATCGAATTTATTCATAATATCTAAAAAGCGATTTAAGAATTTTTATGTATTAGTTTTTCAAATAGCTATATTAGAAATTTGAAGGAATTAAAGTTTATTTTTTAAAATATTCAAAAAATCAGCTTAAAAATGCAAAGAAAAATTTACCTTGACGATTAAACGGTGTAAAATGTATATAACATTTAAAAATAGAGAGGTTATTTCGGATAGATTATTTGTTAGCCGGATAACGGATTGAGGTGGGTTATTATGAGTTCCTTACAAAGACTAATGACAGATTTAACACAGGTATTGCGTTTGCACGGACATAGGAATTCGATAGAAGATTTCGAAAAATTAGGTGCAATCGATATTTATTATCTTGAAGCTGTTTATCAGTTAAAAGAACCTACAATTGGAACAATTTCCAAGTTATTAGGTCAATCTACACCTAACACTAACTACCATATTAAGAAATTGATTAATTTGGGGTTAATTGAAAAGAGAATAGATGATATTGATCGACGTGTAACGCATCTTTATGTGACGGATAAGTATAGACGTTTGATTGAATCAGATGTTGATTTTTGGGATGGATTGCAAGAACAGCTTGAAGATGCAGTATCTGCTAAAGATTTAGCTATTTTTAAGCGTGTTTTAAAGCAAACAGCAGAAATTATTTGCGAACAAAGTAAGGTATAAAAAAGCACGGGTAAACCGTGTTTTTTTGTTAGCTTTAAGATATGTTAAAATAAAACTAATAATGATGAAAATGAGGTTATTAAGGTGGCGGACAAATTTTATTTTGAACCATATAAAATCGAACAATTACAAGCAAGTTATGATGTTGCAATCATCGGAGCTGGTGGTGCAGGATTAACAGCTGCATTACAAGCCGTTGAGCTAGGATTAAAGCCAGTTGTATTTGAAAAAATGGAACGTTTAGGCGGAAATACCAACCGAGCATCTTCTGGAATGAATGCATCTGAAACAAGCGTTCAATTAAAACATGGTGTGATAGATGATTTTAAAGATTTTTATCAAGAAACCTATGTAGGTGGAGGAAAGTTAAACGATCCTAAATTGTTGGAATACTTTGCAAGTCATACAAGTCAAGCAATTGCATGGCTACAAGAGCAAGGAATCAGGTTAGATGATTTGACTATTACAGGTGCAATGAGCAAGCCGCGAACACATCGTCCAGCAAGTACTGCTCCAATTGGTGCTTTTATGATTACTAATTTATTAAAACAATTGCAACAAAAACAAGTAGCAATCTTTAATCAAACCAAAGTTATTGAATTAATGATGGATGATGCTAAACAAAAAATTTGTGGTATCAAGCTTGAAGATGCTGATCAAAAAATACATCAAGTTGAGGTTAAAGCTGTAATCTTAGCAAGTGGAGGTTTTGGTGCAAGTCAAGAGCTTATGAATAAGTACCGACCTGATTTGGCACATTATAAAACAACTAATCATGAAGGAGCAACCGGCGATGGCTTAGCTTTAGCAACTGCCTTGGGTGCGCAATTACGCGACATGGACTTAATTCAAATACATCCAACGGTGCAACAAGATAATCCGCATGTTTATTTGATTGGTGAAGCTGTCAGAGGTGAAGGTGCTATTTTAATCAATCAAGATGCAAAACGTTTTGTTAATGAATTAGCCACGCGTAAAATTGTTTCTAACGCGATTAGTGCATTAGAGCAAAAAAGTGCATATTTAATTTTTGGTGAAGAAGTTTTCAAACGAGTACAAGCTTTGGCGTTTTATGCTCATATTGGCTTAGTTATACAGGCTCAAAGTATTTCACAATTAGCTAAACAAATTAATGTTGATGCTACTAAGCTTGAAAATACGTTGACAACATGGAATCAAGCAGTTGATAGTAACAATGATTCGCAATTCGGAAGAACAACGGGATTAAGGGTGATTAAACAAGCGCCATATTATGCAATCCATATTGCGCCAGCTATCCATTATACAATGGGAGGAATTCATGCTGATCAATATACACGGGTGTTAGATGAAAATGGCACACCAATAGCAGGCTTGTATGCGGCTGGGGAAGTTGTGGGAGGCTTACATGGGAATAATCGAATTGGAGGCAACTCAATTGCTGAAACGGTTGTTTTTGGAAGACAAGCAGCCATACAAGTAGCACGTTATTTGCAAAACTAAGTGGTAAAATCATAATTTGATGATATAATGAATTAAAGTTTTTAATTAGGGGGGAATTGAATGGCTCATCAAAGAATTTATCGCTTGGTGACATTAGCATTGTTTGGTGCGGTTATTATCGTACAAAATTTTGTACCGTTACTAGGTTATATTCCATTTGGACCTTTAAATATTACAATTATTCATGTGACTGTGATTATTGCAGCAATCGTCTTAGGCCCAAAAGATGGTGCAATCGTTGGAGGAATATGGGGAACAATTACTTTTGTTAGGGCATTTGTTTGGCCGACTAGTCCATTGGCGACAATTGTTTTTGTTAATCCATTGGTTTCGATTTTGCCGCGAATCTTGATAGGTGTAGTTGCTGGTTTAGTTTTTAAAGAGTTAACAAAGCATTTCAAAAATAAGACATTAGCGATTGGAACAGCGGCTGTTTTGGGCTCTATGGTTAATACGTTATTGGTCTTAGGTCAGATTTATTTGTTTTATCATAATCGTTCCCAAGAAATGTATGCCTTAGATGTCCATGCGTTGTTGCCATACTTATTAGGTGTTGTAGCGACAAATGGAATTCCGGAGGCTTTATTAGCAGGGATTGCTTGTCCACTTATTGCGTTGCCGTTGTTAAAAAAAGTTAAATAGTTTTAAGAAAAGGTGAGTAATTTGGCACAAAGAAAGTTTAAATCTAACAAGAAGCGTAAAAAACGCCGTGTTAGTAAGTCATTTAAGTTATTTAAGCGACGACTTAATATGACGGATTATTTGTTGCTTGTCATTTTACTGAGCCTTTTTTGTGTGCAATTTGTCAAATGGAGCACTCATCTTGATGCGCAACCGCAAGTAACTGTGACTGTTAAACAACAACGGCAAGCATTTATTAAACAATTAGTTACGATTGCACAAGCAGAACAAAAGCGCGTAGGAGTTTTGGCAAGTATTACGCTTGCACAAGCTGCTTTAGAGTCTGATTGGGGACAAAGTGAATTAGCACAAAAGTATCACAACTTGTTTGGTGTTAAAAGTGGTTCATCAACGAGTGGTGCTTTGATGACAACACAAGAATATGTCAATGGTCAATGGATCACGGTTAAGGCACGATTTGCAATTTATGCTAGTTGGCAAGAATCTGTCCAAGCACATACGCAATTGTTTTTGCAAGGGACTAATTGGGATAAGGATCACTATCAAGCAGTTTTAACGGCAAATAATTATTATGAAGCTGCACAGGCATTACAAGATGCGGGTTATGCGACAGACCCGAATTATGCGCGTAAAATAACTGAATTAATTCAAGAATACAATCTAAATCAGTATGATTAATTAACAAAAAAACGTTTTTATTACCAAAATACGAATGATTAACTTGAAACGAATAGTACGATGTGCTATATTATTCCAGTAAGACTTATATATGATCATAATATGGTTGATCGTTTCTACCCATGCCCGTAAAGTATGGACTATAGGTAATAAAAGCACAATATTTTCTAGATGGCTTTTTTACCTGTGGGGTAAAAAAGTCATTTTTTATTTTAAGGAGAGAATTTATCGTGAAATTATTAGAAGAGCGTATTCGTGAAGATGGCGTGGTTTTGCCAGGCAATGTCTTGAAGGTTAACTCATTTTTAAATCATCAAATTGATGCTGATTTGATGTTTGCGATAGGAGAAGAATTTGCACGCTTGTTCAAAGATAGTGGTGTAACTAGAATTTTGACAGTTGAGGCTTCTGGAATTGCACCAGCGATTATGACGGGTTTGACCTTACATGTACCGGTTTTGTTTGCGCGCAAAACTAAAAGCTCAACAATGAATAATGATTTATATACTGCAGAAGTATATTCCTATACTAAGAAAGTGACGAATTGTGTTTCGGTTGACCAAAAATTCTTGAAAAAAGATGATAAAGTTTTAATCATCGATGATTTCTTAGCAAACGGACAAGCAGTTAAAGGTTTATTAGACATTTGCCAACAAGCCCAAGTTCAAGTAGCTGGAGTGGGGATTGTCGTTGAAAAATCATTCCAAGATGGCGCACAATGGATTAAAGATCAAGGTGTGCGTTTAGAATCTTTAGCACGAATTTCTTCATTTGAAGGCGATCAAGTACGTTTTGTAGGAGAAGAATAGGACAATGCAAAATAAAGAAGTTAGTCATAAAAAAGCAGCAATTTTAGGTTTACAACATTTATTGGCGATGTATTCTGGTGCGGTGGCTGTACCATTATTGATTGGGACAGCTTTACGTTTTAATAGTGAACAAATGACATATTTGGTATCGATTGATATTTTTATGTGTGGATTGGCAACTGTTTTGCAATTATTTAGAAATCGTTACTTTGGGATTGGTTTACCGGTAGTTTTAGGATGTGCAATTCAAGCAGTAGAACCTTTGAAAATGATTGGTAAGCAATTTACGATTGGAACTATGTATGGAGCCATTATTGTTGCTGGTATTTTTGTTTTCTTGATTGGTGGCCAATTTTCTAAGATTAAAAAGCTCTTTCCACCGGTTGTAACCGGAACGTTGATTACCGTTATTGGATTGACTTTGATTCCGATTGCTATTCAAAATATCGGTGGTGGAGATGCGACTGCAAGTAACTTTGGTGATTTAAAAAATATTGCAATGGGCTTTTTAACTGTGATTATCATTTTAATCATCCAGATATGGGGTAGAGGTTTTATCAGTTCGATTGCTGTTTTAATTGGATTAATTGTTGGTAGCGTAGCTGCTGCTTGTTTTGGGATGGTATCTTTGAGTGCTGTTAGTGAAGCTAGTTGGTTTCATTTTCCACAACCATTTTATTTTGGGATGCCGCATTTTGAATGGTCTTCATGTGTAACCATGATCATTATTTCTTTAGTTTCAATGGTTGAATCTACGGGTGTTTATTTTGCTTTAGGTAATATTTTAGAAAAGAAAATTACGGCTCAAGATTTAAAATTAGGTTATAGAGCAGAAGGATTGGCCGTGATTTTAGGTGGGATTTTTAATACTTTCCCATATACAACTTTCTCACAAAATGTTGGTTTGCTTGAACTTTCTGGTATTAAGACTAAACGTCCAATTTATTGGTCTGCTTGCTTATTGATGATATTAGGTTTATTACCAAAGGTTGGTGCTTTGGCAACGATTATTCCTACACCAGTTTTGGGTGGAGCGATGTTAGTGATGTTTTCGATGATTAGTGTTCAAGGTATTCGGATGTTGATTCGTGTTGATTTTAAAGATGAAAGAAATATTTTAATCGTGGCTGTTTCTTTAGGTTTAGGTTTAGGTGTTTCTGTTTATCCAACTATTTTTCAAGCTTTGCCAACAACAGCTCAATTGTTCTTAGGAAACGGCATTGTAGTGGCAAGCATTGCTTCTGTCTTGTTAAATGTTTGCTTTAAAGGAAAAGAAGGCTTAGATAAAGAACAAGATAAACAAGAAGACGAACGCACGATGGTTGTTGAAACAAAATAATTTTTAAGCATCTTGGCACAGGCTCAAGATGCTTTTTTTACACGCAGAAGTGTGTTAAACATGCTATAATGAACTTGAGATATTTATATAGTTTTAATTATGAGAAATTAAAAGGAAAGGAAAGCTACGAATTAATCCTAAAATCATTTTGGTTTTTAGGATTTTATTTTGTAGTGATGGGTGATAGTTTTGGTAGGTGATGTCTTATACTTTAATAGTACAATTGGAATTATCGGTGATAGTCCCAATGGCATTATGCTTGCACGGACAGCTAAACGCATGGGTTTTAGAGTTTTAGCCTATGGAACAGATGAAAATAATCCAACTTTAAATGAAGCAGATATGAAGTTTGTCGGTAATGGTTTTGATAAACTTAAGTTGCAAGATTTTGCGCAACGCTGTGATGTTGTGACTTACGAATCAACACAGGTTAGTGTAGAAAGTTTACGCTTTATTCAGCAATATACCAATCTTGTTCAAGGGTGTGAAACGTTAGAATTGATGCAAGACAGATTGGTTGAACGCGCATTTTTTGAACAACTTAATTTGAATGTTGCTCCATACGCAACTGTTGTTGGTTTAGATGATATTTATCAAGCTGTAACTTCGATAGGTTATCCATGTGTCTTAAAACCGATTCAAAAAAATTATGGTAAACAACGTGAAGTCTTGATCCAAAAACAAACTGATATTGCCAATTGCGCTGGTGTATTAGAACTGGGAACATATATTTTAGAATCATACTTATCACGGGCTAAAGAAATATCTGTGATTGTAGCTTTAGATCGTAACAAACGAGCACAAGTTTTTTCACCAGTAGAATGTGTTTATCAAAAGCAAGACTTGCATAAGGTTTTAACACCAATTAATTTAGAAAAAACAGTTCAGCAAGAATTATGGCGTCAGGTCAAAGAAATTGTAAGTGAGCTAAATTATGTAGGTGTATTGAAACTTGGTTTTTATTTAACAGCTAGCCAAATGATTTATGTTAAAGATGTCGTTCCAGCCCTTCATCCAGCAGGGTATTTGTTTGATAAAGCGACAAATATATCGATGTTTGAACAACACATTAGAGCTTTGGCTAATATTCCGCTTGTTACACCTAAGCTTTTACAACCAACAGTACAAGTGATGATCAATGAACAAGCTCAAGGAGCTTTACGGACGCAGTTAGTGTTAAAGGATAACTGGTTTTATAATTATTATCGGTATCCAGAAGCTTTACAAAAGCAAACAAAGCAAGGATATTTATTAGTTTTAGCCGATAATGTTTTAACTGCCAATCAACAGATTGAAGCAACTGGGATTTGGGAATAATAAACAAAAACAGCCTGCTAGGAAAATTAAGGTTTTTTAAACTTAGTCTAGACAGGCTGATTTTTGTTATAATTAAAAGATGACTAACTTAGAGAGGATAAAAGACGTGACAGTAACAAATTTATTAGCTAACATGAACGAAAAACAAGCACAAGCGGTAACTTGCACTCAAGGTCCCTTATTAATCATGGCAGGAGCAGGTAGTGGTAAGACACGGGTGTTGACGCATCGAGTTGCTTATTTAATAGAAGAACAAGGAGTTAATCCGTGGAATATTTTAGCGATTACTTTTACGAATAAGGCTGCTAAAGAAATGCGTGAACGAATTGATAACTTGATTGGTGAAGGTTCACAAGATATTTGGGTGTCTACATTTCATGCGTTATGTGTACGGATTTTACGTCGTGATTGTGAAAAAATCGGTTACGAACGAGCTTTTGGAATTGCTAGTACAAGTGAACAGCGAACTTTAATGAAAAACATTTTGACGGAATTAAATGTTGATATTAAAAAATTTGATCCACGAGCGATTTTAAGTGCTATATCTAATGCAAAAAATGATTTATTAGATCCTAAACAATATGCACAAATTGCTAAAGCTCAGTTTGAAGAACTAGTTGCTAAAGCTTATGTGATGTATCAAGAACGTCTGCAAGCTAATCAAGTGATGGACTTTGATGATTTGATTATGCAAACAATTGAATTGTTTAAGCAATCACCTGAAACATTGGCATTTTATCAACGCAAATTCAAGTACATTCACGTTGACGAATACCAAGATACTAATGAAGCACAATATGTATTGGTTAATATGTTAGCCAAAGAAAACAGAAATCTGTGTGTTGTTGGAGATGCCGATCAAAGTATTTACGGTTGGCGTGGGGCTAACATGGAAAATATCATGAATTTTGAAAAAGATTATGCTGATGCAACAGTAGTTAAGCTTGAACAAAATTATCGTTCAACCAAGACGATTTTACAAGCGGCTAATGACGTAATCGAAAACAATATTAATCGTAAAGACAAAACATTGTGGACACAAAATCAAACAGGCGAAAAAATTGTTTATTATCGTGCTCAAAACGCTAACGATGAAGCTTATTATGTAGTTAAACAAATCCAACAACAAATACAAGAAAAACAACGTAATTTTGGTGATTTTGCAATTTTATATCGAACTAATGCGCAATCACGTATGATTGAAGAAACATTCGTTAAAGCTAATATTCCTTACAAGTTAGTGGGCGCTCATAAGTTTTACGAACGTAAAGAAATCATGGATGTATTAGCTTACTTGAAATTAGCAGCTAATCCGAAAGATTCGATGAGTTTTAGTCGAGTAGTTAACGAACCTAAACGCGGTATTGGCAAGATGAGTCTAAATAAATTGCAAGACTTTGCTAATATGCATGGATTATCGTTGATTGAAGCTGCAGAAAATGTGGTAATGACAGATATCACTAAAAAAGCTGCGACACAATTAGAGGAATTTGCGCGCTTGATTCGCAAGCTAAATAGTTTTGAAAAAACAGCAACGATTACTGAGATGACTAAAAAAATCTTGGATATAACTGGTTATAAAGCTGCATTAGAAGAAAGTAAGACATTAGAAGATCAAAGTCGTTTAGAAAACTTACAAGAATTTCTTAGCGTAACGCAACAGTTTGATCAAGAATGGCAACCAGAAGATGAGCAAAGTAATCCGTTTGTAGATTTCTTGGCTGATTTGGCTTTAGTATCAGATCAAGATAGCGTAGAAGAAGAACCAGATGAAGTGACCTTGATGACGTTACATGCTGCTAAAGGATTAGAGTTTCCAGTTGTCTTTTTGATGGGGATGGAAGAAGGATTATTCCCGTTAAGTAGAGCAGCTTTTGATGAAAATGAACTTGAAGAAGAACGTAGATTAGCATACGTCGGTATTACTAGAGCAGAAGAAGAACTCTTTTTGACCAATGCTTTTTCACGAATGTTATATGGAAAGAGCCAAAGTAATGCAGTTTCACGCTTTATTGGTGAAATTACCCCAGAATTGTTGGAATTTGAAAACAATACTGCTGCACAAATCCCATTTAGCAACAAAACGAAACAAACACAAACTGTTAAAAAAACAATTTATCGCAAACCAGCTGGAACGATTGAAAAAAATCAAGGTACTGGTGCAGATAAAAAAGAATGGAACGTTGGCGATAAGGTTAATCATAAGGCATGGGGAATTGGTACGGTTGTTAAGGTAAGTGGCAGTGGCGAGAATATGGAATTAGATATTGCATTTGAGGGTCAAGGAATCAAGCGTTTATTAGCAGCGTTTGCACCAATTACTAAAGCATAGAAAGGAAGAAAAACATGGAGCGTAGCCAAGCAGAAAATAAAATAGCGCAATTACGTGCACAATTAGATGAATGGAGTCATCAGTATTATGTATTGGATGCGCCTAGCGTTCAAGATTATCAATATGATCAAGCTTATCAAGAATTGTTGGCATTAGAAAAGCAATTTCCCGATTTAATTAGTCCAACTTCGATCACTCAACGTGTTGGAGGTCAGATTTTAACCGGTTTTTCCAAGGTACAACATCAAATTCCAATGCTTTCGTTAGGCGATGTTTTTTCTAAAGAAGAATTAGGCGATTTTGTTCAAAAACTATGGGAAAATACCAAGCAAACTTGTGCTTATAGTTGCGAGTTAAAAATTGATGGCTTAGCAATTTCATTGCGCTATGAAAATGGTGTATTTGTGCAAGGTGCAACACGTGGTGATGGTTCGATTGGCGAAGATATTACGGAAAATCTAAGAACAATCAAGGCAATTCCTTTACAGTTGAGCGAACCGGTCACAGTTGAAGTGCGTGGTGAATGCTATATGCCTAAAGAAGCATTTGCTAAATTAAACGAGCAGCGCGAACAAAAGGGTGAAGCTGTTTTTGCTAATCCGCGTAACGCGGCAGCTGGTTCTTTGCGTCAATTAGATACCAAAGAAACTGCTAAACGTCAGTTGAGTTGTTTTATTTATTATGTAATGGAACCACAAAAATATGGTTTGATGAGTCAAACACAAGCCTTGGCTAAATTAAAGGAATGGGGCTTTAGAGTCAACAAACAAGCTCAACAAGCTACAAGTCTAGAACAAATTATGGAATATATCGATTTGTATCATGAAAAGCGGAGTAGCTTGCCATATGAAATCGATGGAATTGTTTTGAAAGCTGATCCATTTAGTGTTCAACAAGAATTGGGCAATACAGTTAAAGTTCCGCGTTGGGCAATTGCATATAAGTTTCCACCAGATGAACAAGAAACAATTGTGCGTCAAATCGAATGGACAGTCGGTAGAACTGGGGTTGTAACACCGACTGCTGTGATGGATCCTGTTTTGTTAGCTGGAACAACGGTTAGTCGTGCTTCGTTACACAATCCTGATTATTTGAAGCAAAAAGACATTCGCTTATTAGATACAGTTAAATTGCATAAAGCAGGTGATATTATTCCTGAAATATCGATGGTTGTACTGGAAAAAAGACCCAAAGATAGTCAAGAATATCAAATTCCAACGACATGTCCACAGTGTCAGGCTAAATTGGTGCATTTGGATGAAGAGGTCGCTTTACGGTGCATCAATCCTAAGTGTCCAGCTCTTTTAAAGGAAAGTCTAGCGCATTTTGCGTCTAGAAATGCAATGAATATTGCCGGATTAGGTCAAAAAATTGTTGAGCAGTTATTTAATAAACATCTAATCGTTGATGTGGCGGATTTATATCGCTTAACTTATGAAGATTTATTGAAACTTGATAAATTTAAGGAAAAATCGGCTACCAACCTATTGACAGCAATTGATGCTAGTCGGCATAATTCTATTGAACGCTTGTTATTTGGGCTAGGTATTCGCCATGTTGGAGCTAAAGCAGCTAAATTGTTAGCACAACATTTTGGTGATGTCGAAAGCTTGTCCCAAGCAACGAGTGAAGAAATTGCGCAAATAGACTCATTGGGTCAAGTAATTGCCGACAGTGTGGTCGCTTATTTTGCCAACCAGCAAGTTAAAGAGTTAATTGCCGAGTTAAAAGCGGCAAATGTTAATTTGAAATATTTAGGTTTGAGTCAAGAGCAACAACAAAATGTGACGAGTGCGTTTAGTGGATTGACGGTTGTTTTAACTGGAACACTAGATCAAATTAAACGGGCTGATGCTAAGAAATGGTTAGAAGAACACGGTGCTAAAGTAACTGGCAGTGTGTCTAAAAAAACCGACTTATTGATTGCTGGACATGATGCTGGTAGCAAGTTGACTAAGGCAACAGATCTTGGAATAAAAATTATCGATGAGGCAACATTTATCAAACAAATGGAGGAAAGTCAAAGTGAATAAAAAAGTGCGTATCTTATTTGTTTTGAGCTTAGGCATGTTATGTTTGAGTGGATGTGGCAAATTAACGAGTACAGACGATACAACTTCATCAAGTAATACCAGCAAGTCTAGTAAAAATTTCCAGGTTACTGGACAAAATGATGATTCTCAATATCAAGGTGTTGTAGAAGATGGTAAGTATAAGACAAGTAAATCTCGAGGCGTAGGTTTGAGTCAAAATACAGATAATTTATTGAACTTAAAGAGCTTCGAATCGGGAATGCTTGACATTTCTAAGACACAGTTTTCACCTAAAAAATATATTTTTCAAGAAGGTCAAGTTTTATCTAAGGCAACCGTTTTAGATTGGCTAGGGCGTAAGTCAAAGGACAATCCAACCGGATTAAACCCTGAAGATAATGGCCAACTAGATGCTGATAAGCGTAATCCGATGTATGTTCAACAAATCGAAGAACAAGACTATATGAAAGAAGAAAACGGCAAATTAGTCTTAGCCGGCATGACGATTGGGATTGGCGTTAATAGAAAAGACTATTATCAAAAAGAACAATACGGTGCGACATTTACGACCGATATTTCTAAAGACGAAATGATTAAACAAGGAAAGATTGCCGCCCAAAAAGTCTTGGAACGACTCAGAAAAATGAATAAGGTTGGCAATATTCCTATTGTGATTGCAATGTTTGAACAAGCCCCAAATGATAGTCTTGTCGGCGGTTCATTTTATGCATATACCGTCAGTAAAAATGGAAGTACGCAAATCGAAGACTGGACAAACACCGATATCACCAGTTGTGTCTTTCCAGTAACCGATGGTAAAACCGTACCAAACGATAACGATGCGACTTCATTTGACGGTTTTAAATCTAAAATTGAAAATTTCTTCCCGAATTTAGCGGGAGTAACGGCGCAAGCCCAATATAAAGACAAGAAATTACAAGGATTAAACGTCAATATTACGACACAGTTTTACAGTGAAACCGAAATTACGAGTTTTACGCAATATGTAGCCCAAGCTGCTAAGACTTATCTACCAAGCGGAGTAGAAGTCGATATCTTGGTTAAAGGATCTGACGGTACAGTGCAATCATTTTTAGCACGTTCACCAGACGATAGCGATTATTACACACATGTTTTTAGTAGCTATTAAACAAGAAACGTTCAAAAGTTAGTCTAATCTATGCTAAAATGTTAGATAAATAAGTTAAAAAGAGGGATGACGATGGCGATTACTAGAGAAGAAGTCAGACACGTAGCTAGTTTGGCGAAGTTAGAATTCAGCGAAGAAAAATTAGATATGTTCGCCGCACAAATGGACGACATCATCAACATGGTACAACAATTAGCCGAAGTTGATACGACCGATGTGCCGGTAACAACCCATGTGACAGACGCATTTAACGTGATGCGTGAAGATCAAGCAGTCAAAGGGACGGACCGTGACTTGTTGATGGAAAATGTACCAGAAAGCCAAGATGGTTTCATCAAGGTGCCAGCAATTATCGATGAAAGCGAGGAAGGCTAAGCATGGATTACTTTAAGACGGATTTAGTGAGCTTACACGAAGCTTTAGTTAACAAACAAATCGGGGTAGAAGAATTGGTTAAAGATACTTTTGCCACGATTAAAGAACGTGACCAAAAAATCGAAGCATTCTTGGCCTTAAACGAAGAACAAGCTTTACAAAAGGCTAGAAAATTAGATCAAACAGGGATCGATCCACAAAATGTTTTAGCAGGGATTCCTTTAGGAATTAAAGATAACATTGTGACAGAAGGGTTGACGACTACGGCAGCTAGCAAGATGTTAGCTAACTTTAAGCCAATTTATAATGCAACGGTCATGGATAAATTAGAAGCTAAAGATGCAATCAACGTTGGTAAGCTTAACATGGATGAGTTTGCAATGGGTGGTTCAACTGAAAATTCTGCTTTTAAGATTACTAAGAATGCTTGGGATCAAACTAAGGTTCCAGGTGGATCTTCTGGTGGATCTGCAGCAGCTGTGGCATCTGGTCAAGTGATTGCAAGTCTTGGTTCGGATACCGGTGGTTCTATTAGACAACCAGCTGCTTATAACGGGATTGTTGGGGTTAAGCCAACTTATGGCCGTGTATCACGTTATGGTTTAATTGCTTTTGGTTCAAGTTTAGATCAAATTGGACCATTGACCAGAAATGTTAAGGATAACGCATTGTTATTAAATGCAATTGCAGGCCATGATAGTCGTGATTTCACCAGTTCAAGTCAAGCTGTGCCAGACTTTGCAGCTGGATTAGACGGCGAAGTTAAAGGAATGAAGATTGCAGTTCCGAAAGAATACTTAGGTGAAGGAATTGCTAAAGAAGTAAAACAAGCTGTTAAAGATGCAATTGCAACGTTTGAAAAGCTCGGAGCAATCGTTGAAGAAGTCTCTTTACCACACAGCAAATATGGTGTGCCTGTGTATTATATTATCGCTTCTTCTGAAGCATCTTCTAACTTACAACGTTTCGATGGTATTCGTTATGGATATCGGGCTAATGACGTTAAGAGCTTAGAAGAAGTGTACGTACGTTCACGTTCTGAAGGCTTTGGTGATGAAGTTAAACGGCGGATCATGTTGGGGACATTTTCATTATCTGCGGGCACATATGATGCTTTCTTTAAGAAAGCTGCACAAGTTAGAACGTTAATTTGTCAAGATTTTGCTAATGTCTTCAAGGATTATGACTTGATTTTAGGCCCAACTACGACTGGTGTGGCCTTTGGAATCGGTGAAGAAATCAATGATCCAATCCAAATGTATATGAATGATATCTTGACGATTCCAGTCAACTTGGCTGGTTTACCAGGAATGTCATTGCCATGTGGATTTGCGAATGGTTTACCAATCGGTTTACAATTGATTGCACCACAATTTATGGAAAGCACCATGTATAAAGCTGGTTATGCCTTTGAACAGGCAACTGATTTTCATAAACAAGTTCCTGTGATTGGAGGTCAAAATTAATGAACTTTGAAACAACAATCGGACTTGAAGTCCATATCGAAATGAAGACGAACTCCAAGGCTTTTTCGCCTTCACCAGTTCAATATGGTTGTGAACAAAACACCAATACTAACGTAATTGACTGGGGCTATCCTGGAGTGTTACCGCAAGTCAATAAAGGTGCACTTGAATTTGGAATGCGAGCAGCCTTAGCCTTGAATTGTGAAATTCAAAAAGACATTCACTTTGATCGTAAAAACTATTTTTATCCAGATAATCCTAAAGCTTATCAAATTACGCAATCCCAAACACCAATTGGACATGATGGTTGGCTAGAGATTGAGCTTGAGGATGGCACTAAGAAAAAAATCGGGATTGAAGAAATGCACGTTGAAGAAGATGCCGGTAAAAATACCCACAATCCAGACGGCTATTCTTATGTTGACTTGAACCGTCAAGGAACACCATTGATTGAAATTGTCTCAAAACCAGATATTGCTTCACCTGATGAAGCCTATGCTTATTTGACACGTTTACGTCAAATCATTCAATTTACTGGTGTGTCTGATGTGAAGATGGAAGAAGGTTCGATGCGTGCCGACGTTAACGTTTCAGTTCGTCCAATTGGAGCAACAAAATTTGGAACAAAGACTGAAATGAAGAACTTGAACTCCTTTGAACATGTGCGCAAAGGGCTACAATACGAAGCTAAGCGTCAAATTCAATTGATTATGGCAGGTGGTCAAGTTCAACAAGAAACCCGCCGTTTTGATGAAAACACTGGTGAAACAATCTTGATGCGTGTCAAAGAAGGAGCTAGCGATTATCGCTACTTCCCAGAACCAGACTTGCCACCAATTCATATTTCTGATGAATGGATTGAACAAGTTAAAGCTTCGATTCCAGAAATGCCAGATAAGCGCCGTCAACGTTATATCAACGAATGGGGCATTACTGAATACGATGCAGGTGTCTTGACACAAAGTAAAGAAATGTCTGATTTTTATGAAGCAACTGTTGCAGGTGGAGCTGATCCTAAATTAGCTGCTAACTGGTTACAAGTAGAAGTTAACGGCTATTTGAACTCAAACAAATTAGAATTAGATCAAACTGCATTGACACCACAACATTTGGCTGACATGATCAAATTGATTCAAGATGGGACGATTTCTTCGAAGATTGCTAAGAAAGTCTTTAAGCAAATCATCGAAAATGATACCGATCCAAAAGCTTGGGTTGAAGAAAAAGGTATGGTGCAATTATCTGATCCAGCTAAGTTGCAACCAATCATTGATGAAGTTTTGGATAATAACCAACAATCAATCGAAGACTTCAAGAATGGTAAAGATCGTGCGGTTGGCTTCTTAGTGGGTAACATCATGAAGCAAACCCGTGGTAAAGCTAACCCACAAGTTGTTAACAAGTTATTGATGGAAAGCTTGAAGAATCGCTAAAATTTTAAAGTACAAGTAGAGGAATTTAAGATGAAAAAGCGTTGTCGCATTATTTATAACCCGACTTCTGGTAGAGAAGCCATGAAAAACGACTTGGTTGACATTTTGAATATTTTAGAAAATGCTGGGTATGAAACAAGTGCTTTTGCAACGACTCCAGAACCAGATTCCGCTAAAAACGAGGCTATGCGAGCTGCTAAAGACGGTTTTAATCTGATTATTGCAGCCGGTGGCGATGGTACGATTAATGAGGTGGTTAACGGGATTGCACCGTTAAAGCATCGGCCTAAAGTTGGGATCATCCCATCTGGGACGACTAATGATTATGCGCGGGCCTTAAAGATTCCCCGCGAAAATCCAATTGAAGCGGCTAAGGTGATTGCTAAAGGACAAACGGTTAAGATGGATATCGGTAAGGCGGGCGAAACTTATTTCGTTAATATCGCTGCTGGTGGCTTATTAACCGAGTTGACTTATTCGGTGCCTTCACAACTTAAATCGTTGTTTGGATATCTAGCTTATTTGGCTAAAGGTGCTGAATTGTTACCACGTATTAAGCCAATCAATATGCATATCGAGTATGATGATGGGGTTTACGATGGGAAGGCTTCGATGTTTTTTTTAGCCTTGACTAATTCGGTTGGAGGCTTTGAGCAAATCGTGCCAGACGCTTCGCTTGATGATGGCAAATTTACCTTAATTGTGGTTAAAACTAGTAACCTGGTAGAAATTGTCCAGCTGATTGCGATGGTCTTAAATGGTGGTAAACATATTAATGATCCACGCATCTTATATGTTAAGACCTCTAAGGTAGTCGCAAAGCCGGTTGATGAAAAAATGATGATTAATATCGATGGCGAATACGGTGGGGATGCACCGATGACTTTTAAAAATTACAAGCAACATATCGAAATGTTTGCTAACACCGATGCAATTCCAGATCAAGCAATTACGGCTACTCCAGATGACTTTAAAGAAAATTTCTTTAAAGAAGTCGAAAACTTGAATGAAACAAATTTTGAAGAACAAAACTAAGCTTTGATGATGAATTCTTAGCAATATGCTATACTTTATCATGGAGCTGCAAGCAAAAAGCTAAGCAGATGCTTGGCTTTTTTGTTTGGCAAAATGAACGTTGAGGAGAAAATAATGGCAAAAGTAAAATTACCAGTCCAAAAAAATCAAAAGATTACGGCAACGATTGCGGATTTGACTTATGAAGGAATGGGTGTAGCTAAAGTAGAGGGTTACCCATTGTTTGTGCAAGCTGCTTTACCTGGTGAAGAAGTTGTCTTGCATGTCTTAAAGACCAATAAAAATTATGGTTTTGCTAAAGTGGTAGAGTGGATAACTAAAAGTCCTGCCCGTGTGGAAGGCAACGGCAATGCCTACACGCAAACAGGGATTGCCCCACTGCAACATTTGGCTTATGCTGAACAGTTGAAGTTTAAACGTAAATTAGTGGTTGATTTGTTAAAAAAAGCGCACTTAGAAGACTTAGAAGTCGCTCCAACGCTAGGAATGAGCGAGCCACTGCATTATCGCAATAAGGCTCAAGTTCCCGTACGGATGGTTGATGGTAAATTGGCAACCGGCTTTTTTAGAAAAGGCAGTCATAAATTTGTCGCTTTGAAAGATTTCTTGATTCAAGATCAACGGATTGATGAAGTTTTACAGGTCTGCTGTGAAATCTTACAAAAACATGGCATCAGTGCATATGATGAAGAAAAGCATCAAGGGACGTTACGACATTTGATGGTGCGAAGAGGCTATTATTCTAATGAAGTCTTGGTCGTTTTGGTGACTAGAAGTGCTAAGCTAAAAGATGCCCAACAAATCGCTCAAGAAATTATAGCAACTTGCCCAGATGTGGTCGGTGTTTTACAAAATATTAATTCAGCTAAAACTAATGTAATTTTGGGCGAAATCACGCAAAATCTTGCCGGTAAAAATGAAATTATCGATGAGCTAAATGGCTTGAAGTTTAAAATTTCGGCCCAATCATTTTACCAAGTTAATCCAACACAAACTGAAAAATTGTATAACTTGGCGATTGAACAAGCCGGCTTGAGTGGCCAAGAAACCGTGATCGATGCATATTGTGGGATTGGCACAATTTCGCTAAACCTCGCTAAACATGCTAAAAAAGTGTATGGCGTAGAAATTGTGGAACAAGCGATTGAAGATGCTAAACAAAATGCTAAGCTAAATGGTTTGGCTAACCTTGAATTTGAAGTTGGTAATGCCGAAGATTGGATGGCAACTTGGCAAAAACAAGGCATTAAACCCGATGTAATTGTGGTTGATCCTCCACGCAAAGGCTTAACGGAAAGCTTGATAACAAGTGCAACACAGATGCAGCCACAAAAAATTGTCTATGTCAGTTGCAATCCAGCCACTTTGGTGCGTGATTTGCAAAGCTTCATGGAAAAAGGCTATCACGTCAGTGCTCCATTACAACCCGTTGACCAGTTCCCACAAACGGCACATGTCGAGACGGTAGTATTGATGTCAAGGGTAGATAAGTAAGGGTGTTCTTTCTGAGAACTCGACCGGTAACGCTAAATCACTTGCTAATAGTTACTTGTCTCATCTAAGAAGGTTCCGCCTATTCTTAGCTTCTGATGGAACTGCTGATGCTTCCACACATAAGCGGGAAAAGACTGCTATTCCTGCATATACTCGTAAGAAGAAAATGGACGTTGATGTTTCTAATCCATCAATCGAGCAGGTTGATATTTATCTTACAAAGTGGGATGGCCTCGAGAACTACCACCTGCAGGAAGATGCACTTAATAAACTGTTCTTCGAGTTATGCCCGAAGAATACAGACATTATCGACATTCTATTAAAAGCATCAACGCTTAATGATTATTATAGTACTGACATTTTCTCAATCTACCCGGTGGCTAAGCATATATGCGCTCTGGATATCGATTTGAGACTTAAAGTCGGTGATGTTACCTTGGTTGGAGATATCCAATATGTAACTATCGCTGATACAAAGAAGAATTTTTACTCCTTTGCATCAAAGTATTGTAGCCATCATAATCCACTCGATTATCCGATTTATGATAGCTACGTCGATGAGGTGCTCTAGTATTTTAGAAATCGTGATAACTTCTCAGATTTCCAAGATGGAGATTTAAAGGATTATGTTAAATTCAAAGGTATACTGATCGATTTCCGTGCCTTCTATGGCTTATATAAATATAACCTAAAGCAAATCGACCAATATGTTTGGCTACTTGGGAAAGATTACTTCCCAAAGAACTACGGGAAGAAAAAGAGAGGAGACAAGTAGGAGGTATTTTGTCTTTAATCGATAAAAGGAGTGTATTCGTATGGTAGATAATGTCATTCAAATAGTAACAGAGAAATTATCGTCTTTGCCTTGCATAGAAGGTGTTGTATTAGGGGGTTCACGCGCAAGAGGTACCCATGCAGAGGATTCTGATATAGATATCGGAATCTATTACAATTCAGAATCATTTGACCTGATAACGATTAATCAAATTGCTACAGAATTGGATGATAAAAATAGAAACAACCTTGTTGTGCCTCCCGGAGCGTGGGGTGATTGGGTTAATGGCGGCGGATGGTTAGTTATAAACGGGTATCATGTTGACTTGATTTTACGTGATATAAAACGGGTGGAACAAATAATCAAAGATACGGAGCAAGGAATTGTTACTGCCAATTATCAGACTGGGCATCCCCATGGTTATATAAGTGCTATGTATCGTGGAGAATTGGCGATCAGCAAGATACAATATGCTAAGAATGAAAGCTTATGCGAATTAAAAAATCAGGCAGAAATTTACCCTGGTGCTCTAAAGAAGAGCTTGATAAACTTTTTTATATTTGAAGCAGAGTTCTCTTTAATGTTTGTAAAAGCAAATGCGGGAGCAGAGGATAAATATTATATTGCAGGCCATGTTTTTCGTATTATTTCATGCTTAAATCAAGTACTATTTGCATGCAATAATGCTTATTGCATTAACGAAAAGAAAGCTATAAAACTGCTTGAAACTTTTGAATATAAACCTGAAAAATATGCCGAAAGGGTTAATCATATTTTTGAAGTACTCGGTCTTTCACTTTTTGAATGCTACGATATGACCGAGAAGCTTTATAAAGAAGTGAAAAAAATTGCAACGGAGATAAATAACTTTTTAAACGAGGGGAATTCAGATGAAAGAAAACAAATATGATGATAATATATTTTTTCAAAAATACAGTCAAATGAGTCGCTCGCAGAAAGGACTGGCTGGTGCGGGAGAATGGGAGACTTTGAAAAAGATGCTACCTGATTTTAAGGGTAAGCGTGTGCTTGATTTAGGATGCGGCTATGGATGGCACTGTATATATGCGATGGAAAACGGTGCTTCCTCTGTAGTAGGTGTTGATATTTCTCATAAAATGCTCGAAGTAGCAAAAGGAAAAACCCATTTTCCACAGATTGAATATGAATGCTGTGCCATAGAAGATGTGGATTTCCCAGAGGAGAGCTTTGATGTAATACTAAGTTCGCTTGCGTTTCATTATGTAGCAGACTATGAGAATTTAATAAAAAAGATATATAGGATGCTGAAGGCTGGTGGCAATTTAGTTTTTACAGTTGAACATCCTGTTTTTACTGCTCATGGAACACAAGACTGGTATTATAACGAAAAAGGAGAAATACTGCATTTCCCGGTGGACAATTATTATTATGAGGGCAAACGGACAGCTATGTTTTTGGAAGAAAAGGTTACAAAATATCATAGAACACTGACCACATATCTAAATACACTGCTTTCAAATAGTTTTATAATAAATCAGATTGTGGAGCCACAGCCGCCAGAGAACATGATGGATATTCCGGGGATGGCGGATGAAATGCGACGCCCAATGATGCTGATTGTATCGGCAAAAAAGAAGATGTAATAATATAGAAAAAATAAACGAGGAGTATGTAAATGAGATCAGAAAAAGAAATGATGGATTTAGTACTTTCTTTAGCAGAACAGGATGAACGTATTCGAATTGTGACCCTTGAGGGGTCACGCGCAAATATTAATATACCTAAAGATGAATTTCAGGATTATGATATTACATATTTTGTAAGTGATATAGAACCGTTTATATCTAATGATGACTGGCTTAATCAATTTGGGAATATAATAATGATGCAAAAGCCGGAGGATATGGAATTATTCCCACCTGAAGAAAAGGGATTTTCCTATCTTATGCTATTTGATGATTACAATAAAATTGATCTTACCTTATTGCCCTTGGAAGAGTTAGATAATTACCTAAAGGGCGATAAATTAATAAAGGTTCTAATTGATAAAGATTGTAGAATTAAAAGGGACATAGTTCCGACTGATATAGATTATCATGTAAGAAAGCCAAGCGCAAGGGAGTATGATGATTGCTGCAATGAATTTTGGAATGTAACACCTTATGTTATTAAAGGATTGTGCCGCAAAGAGATACTGTTTGCAATCGATCATCTGAACCAGATTCTACGGTTTGAACTACTTAGGATGATGTCGTGGAAGGTTGGGATAAAGACAGAATTTTCATTAAGTGTTGGGAAAAATTATAAGTATATTAACAAATACATTGATGAAGATCTATGGAATAGATTATTATCTACATATCGCATGGATTCCTATGAAAATATTTGGAAGTCATTATTTATATGCCACCAATTGTTCAGGGAAGTGTCCAAAGAGGTAGCAGAACTACTGGGGTTTGATTATCCAGAGTATGGTAAGAACATAACAAGATATACCGAGGACATGTATAAAAAATATGTTGAAAATGACTATTTTTAAAGATTAGCAAAGATTATTAACCATAAGCAAGGGGTGTAAATGTATGGAAAGTACTGATGTTATAAATGAAATTAGAGGTATATTACCTCGTAACTCAATTGGAAAATATGATTTACTAACTATTTTTACACATAAAACCGTTTTTGATAAAATTGTAAAAGTACTATCATTGGATTTTCAAAATAAAGTAGATTATGTGGCTGCCCCAGAAGCAATTGGATGGATACTAGGCACTGCCATAGCCAAAGAACTTGGAGTGGGGTTTATTGGAGTAAGAAAAGGTGATAAGCTGCCATACGCAAAAGAAGAGATTATTTCGACACATTTTACCGACTATTCAGGTCAAGATAAAAGCTTTGAAATATCTAAGAGTTCTATTGTGAGGAACAAAAGAGTTTTGATTGTAGATGATTGGATAGAGACAGGTTCTCAAATGAAGGCTTTAATAGCTTTGTTAGAGAAATTGGATTGCAGCATTATTGGGTTGGCTACTATTGGGATTGATATAAATGAGGTTACTCAAAAATGGATAGACAGCAGTTTTGTAGCTTATATTGGCTCAAACATATAATAAACCGAAAGAAAATCTTGAATCAAAATTTTGGATGGCGTTAATTTACAATACAACGAAAGATGTTTACTCTTTTTTTATAAATTTTAAGAGGCGTTAAAAAACAGTTTTCAGACGAAAGGAGATCGAAGTTGAGTATAGATTTAAGTAACAAAAAAATTCCGAAAGAAGCAATTTAAGCATTAAAAACTATAGCGGAACTACTTGATAATATGTTAATTGGGGTGTATTTGTATGGTTCGGCAGTAATGGGTGGTTTACGTATGAATAGCGATGTAGATATTTTGGTAATAACAAATCAAAGTTTATCTGAAAAAACTCGAAGGAATCTTACAAATAGGTTAATGCTTATATCTGGGAAAATAGGAAACATAAAAGATATGAGGCCTCTTGAAGTTACGGTCATAAATCAAAAGGATATTGTCCCTTGGCATTTCCCCCCAAAATATGAATTTATGTATGGCGAGTGGCTAAGAGAGCAGTTTGAAAAGGGAGAAATTCCTGAGTCGACTTATGATCCGGATTTAGCAATACTTTTAGCACAACTAAGAAAAAATAGTATTAACCTTTTGGGACCAAAGGCAACAGAAGTAATTGAGCCTGTGCCAATGACAGATATTCGAAAAGCAATTAAAGAATCGTTGCCCGGGTTGATAGCTAGCATTAACGGTGACGAACGCAATGTGATTTTAACTTTAGCCAGAATGTGGCTGACAGCATCTACTGGTGAAATTCGCTCAAAAGATCTGGCAGCTGAATGGGCGATACCTCAATTACCCGATGAGCATGCTACTTTACTCAACAAAGCGAGAGAGGCTTATTTAGGAGAGTGTGTTGACAAGTGGGAAGGAATGGAATCTGAGGTGGCTGAACTCGTTAATCATATGAAAAAGTCTATAGAGTCTTCCCTTAATATCCAATTACCTTTTCGAATAGTTTAAATATAACAAAGACTAGTTGTTAATGTGCATTATTGATTGCTTCGATATGTTCCCCCATATATCAGTTTCTTAAAAAATAATCAAAATACCGTTGATACGTTCCCGCGAACGAAAGGGTTAAAAATCAGCTTAAGACATCAATGCCATCAACTCGAGCCACGTTGAGACGTGTGTTTTATTGTCCCACAAAAGTGCAGACGATTTTATCAGTGTAAAAATGGAGTACGCAGACGACCGAAAAATCCAGCCAGATCGTATCACCTACAGGCTTATTCAGGAGTATATCGAAGAAAAGTACGGCTTCAAAGTTCACACTGCAAACATTGCAGAGGTCAAAAGAAACTTAGGCCTGCCGATGTACGACGCACCAAACGCAGTTGAAGAACTAAAACGCCCATATAAACCAGCACCAGAATATAAAGTAGAAGCTATTAAAGACGCATTAAGGCACTTCAAGGTCATAGATTAAAGTAAAGTACCCTTTCAGCAGATCATTACTGTTGAGAGGGTCTTACTTTTTCAGAAGCCGGCCAATGTAAGGATAGCCCTACAAGATTGCGGGTCTTTCTCTTCGAGCCATGTTTCCAGATTGCTTATAGCGATATCCTTTTGAATATGGATGCTCTCTTCAAATCGATATTCGATTGCACATGTAAGGATATCAACAGGTTCATCAAGAACCTTACCGCCAAGAACTGGGTATTCGTCAATTACAATCCAGTCAGGTGGGAGACCATCAAAGAGAGCCTGCGGATACAATTCCCTAAAGTGAATCTCAATTTCCATAGCTTCGATCTCACCTTGTTCTTTATCTGGGTAACAAGTGGCATAAGATACATCGAAGCCTCTAGTGAGCAGCATCTGAACGACATTGATGAGTTCAATATCAACAGGAATGGTCTTATCGGCGCATTTACAACAAGGCTTCGACCAAATTTCACTGTATAGCTCTAAACATCGTGGACACATCGTCATCATACAATCACTTCCTTCACCAGTTTATAGAAAGTAGTTCTTTTAAGATTAAGTGCCTGCATAGTTGCAGTTGCAGTTTGCTCGCCAGTGCGGTGATATTTACCGCCGGGTACACTGGAATAACCGAGGTTACAAGTCTATTGTTTGGAGATGCGTCAGCCGTTTGGAGGAAAAAGGATCTGAATGTACTGCCCCTACCATAAACGAGGAAACATTGCAGACAGCAGTGGTCAAGGCTATTAACGAACTTTTGGCTAACAAAGAACCCTTCCTCCAGGCGTTGCAGAAAAACATAGCTACTATACTTAATGAAGAAAATGATAATGCCACCAATGATATTGATAGCAAATTGGAAGAATTACAACAACAGCTTCTTATCCAAGCAAAATCCAAGAATGACTATGAAGATGTGGCTGATGAAATCTACCACCTTCGAGAATTGAAGCAAAATGCACTTGTTGAAAATGCAGAGCGTGAAGGAAAAAGGCAACGAATCGCTGAAATGACTGATTTCTTTAATGAACAATCCTGTGAGTTAGAGGAATATGATGAGCAGTTAGTAAGGAGGCTTATAGAAAAAGTTACGGTATTTCATGATAAGTTCGCCGTTGAATTCAAATCAGGAGTCGAGATTGATGTAGAAGGGTAATCTTTAGAAAGAGAACAGAAGAATTATATTGGATTTTTAAAGATAATATGATATAATAAAACGACTTGGAGGTGGAAGAATGTATAACTTTTCTTGCTAATTATATGATGCATAATAAGATATTTAAAGAAACGGCTATAGAACCGTTTGTTTTGTTATGCAAATTGCAAGAAAGTTAAGTATTCTACACTCAATAATACATTACAGTAACCTTATGTTATGTATAACAAAAGGTAATAATAGTATTTGTTTTTGAGCCGTAAGAATTTACTTTCTTGCGGCTTTTAATATTTGTAAAAGAAAGGAAGATAAACGTGATAGACAATGATACTATGTCATTCATGACAAAATCCTTGCAGAGTTGGATAACATTATAGAGTAATTAATGCCGAAAACCGACTTTGCTTATAAAATTTTTATAATGTAAAGGAGGAAGAAATATATGTCCTTAATAAATGTTTCAAATCTAACTTTTTCATATGAAGGAAGTTATGACAATATTTTTGAAAATGTAAGTTTTCAGATAGATACAGATTGGAAACTCGGTTTTATTGGAAGAAACGGACGCGGTAAAACTACTTTCTTAAATTTACTGCTTGGCAAATATGCGTATTCCGGCAATATAAGTTCTACAGTTAAGTTTGAGTATTTTCCTTATGATGTGGAAGATAAGAGTCTATATACAATTGAAGTAATGAAGAGTATTTGTACGGAATGTATGGATTGGGAGATTTTTCGTGAAATATCATTGCTTGATGTTCAAGAAGATGCTTTATATCGTCCGTTTAATACATTGTCAAATGGTGAGCAAACAAAGGTCCTTCTTGCAGCTTTATTCCTTACAGCGAGTTGTTTCCTGCTTATTGATGAACCTACAAACCATCTTGACATCGATGCACGTAATGTAGTGCAAAACTATTTGAAACGCAAGAAGGGGTTTATTTTGGTATCTCATGATAGAAGCTTACTTGATCAATGTGTTGACCATATACTATCTATCAATAAAACGAATATCGAAATCCAAAAGGGAAATTTTACTTCTTGGTGGGAGAACAAAACGTTACAAGATAATTTTGAACTGGCAGAAAACAAGAAACTCCTTAAAGAAATAGGAAGGTTGTCTTATGCAGCAAAACGTAGTTCAAACTGGTCAAATAAAGTAGAAAAAAGTAAATATGGAACAACAAATTCTGGTTCAAAACTGGATAAGGGTTATGTTGGACATAAGGCTGCAAAAGCGATGAAACGTGCCAAAAATATTGAGTCAAGACATCAGGAAGCCGTTTTACAAAAATCAGAACTGCTCCACAACATTGAACAATATGATGACTTAAAAATTTCACCACTTGAATTTCACAAAGAGTGCTTAATAGAAGCGAATGATTTATCATTGTCTTATGGAGATAAAGAAGTATGCAGTAATCTTAATTTCAGAGTCAATATTGGTGATAGAGTTGCCATTATCGGAAAAAATGGGAGTGGTAAGTCTAGTATCCTAAAATTGATTAATGGAGATGATATTAAATTTACCGGAAATTTTATGCTAGCAAGTGGACTAAAAATTTCTTATATTTCGCAAGATACTTCATATTTAAAAGGTAATCTATCTGAATTTGCCTATAATAATAAGATCGATGAAACTCTATTTAAAACGATTCTTCGTAAACTGGATTTTAATAGAGAGCAGTTTGATAAGAACATGGTGGATTTTAGTGCTGGTCAGAAAAAGAAAGTACTAATTGCTAAAAGCCTTTGTGAAAGTGCACATTTGTATATATGGGATGAGCCATTGAACTATATTGATATTTTTTCACGTATCCAAATTGAAAAAATGATTTTGGAATATTGTCCTACACTATTGTTTGTGGAGCATGATGATGCTTTTTGCAATAACATTTGTACGAAAAATATTAATTTAGGTTTGTAGAGATTTTGAGTTGCCACAATAACTAAAAGATATTTACATGAAAGGGTGAAGAAATGTTAAAACAAAAAGAATTAATTGCAAACGTTAAGAATCTTACTGAGTCAGATGAACGAATTACAGCTTGTATGATGTATGGATCGTTTACCAAAGGAGAAGGTGACCAATACTCTGATATAGAGTTCTATATATTTTTGAAAGATAGTATAACCTCGAACTTTGATTCATCCAACTGGTTGTTTGACGTAGCTCCGTACTTGATGCTTTATAAAAATGAGTACGGAACAGAGGTAGTTATTTTTGATAATCTTATACGTGGGGAATTTCATTTCCTTTCTGAAAAAGATATGAACATAATCCCCTCGTTTAAAGATTCAGGTTATATTCCTGATACGAAGGCTATGCTTATTTACGATGAAACAGGGCAATTAGAAAATTATTTATCAGAGATAAGTGGTGCAAGACCAAATAGACTTACTGAAGAAAATGCTAATTTTTTGTTGTGTAATTTCTCTAATCTATGGTTGATGGGAATCAACGTTCTAAAAAGAGGAGAATATGCTCGTTCATTAGAACTCTTATCACAACTTCAAAAAAATACACTACAACTTATACGTATGGCAGAAAAAAATGCTGATAATTGGCTAAACATGAGTAAAAACCTTGAAAAAGAAATTAGCCTTGAAAATTATAAAAAATTTGCAAAGACCACTGCTCGATTAGATAAGGTAGAATTATTTGAAGCCTATAAAAATTCTTTGCTATTAGTTATGGATTTGCAAAGTCACCTTATTGAACAATACAACTTAAAAGTTACACATGACATTTTAGAAAGATTGTTGAATTACATTAGTGAATAGGAGAGTAACGTTATTCACAGTATTGGGTACTGAAAATTAACAGCATACCTCAGTTTTTCAAAAAACAGCGAAGCCTATGGATATGTTCCCGTCTACCGATAGTGCAAAAAGTGTCGTGGATATGTTTCCGAGAACGGACATACACAAATGACATTCATTCTGTCCTCTCAATCCATGTCGAGAGCGTGACAGTCCTTGAGCGGAAAAAGTAGGGTGCCAGAAACGGCGCTGTTAAGGCATTTATAAAATTACGAAATGTGTATCTATTCGTGACCAGTTCCCACAGATAGATACACTTTTTTGTTACCAAGTTAGAAGCCTTGATTTAATAGTCTTCTCTTAAGTGATGATATGCTCCCACAGACGACCTTCAAAATTGGGGTTCTGTTGCAAAGTCTCAAAAAGGTCATTAGTTTTTCAAGATGATTCTTATTTAAGCAGGGATTCCTAATAGTCCTTTGATTTCTGTACAGACGGAAAAGCCAAAAAGAGACCCTTCTTTTCGGCTTTTTTTATAAATTCCTCGAATCGCTTCCATGCCTTTAATCGTGGTTGAGGCTGTTCGCAAACTTTGGTAAAATTTGTTTCTTCGCTTAATTGGACGATGGTCTTGTTCAATCAGATTATTCAGATACTTGATTGTTCGATGTTCTGTTGTTATATACAGTCCATTTTTCTGAAGCTTTCTGAAGGCACTCTTAATAGAGGGTGCTTTATCCGTTACTAGAACCTTTGGTTCTCCAAACTGGTTCTTCAGTCGTTTTAGAAAAGCATACGCAGCCTGTGTGTCGCGCTTTTTCCGTAACCAGATATCTAAGGTTAAGCCATCTACATCGATAGCGCGATATAAATAATGCCACTTTCCTTTAATTTTGATATAAGTCTCGTCCATTTTCCATGAATAAAAGGACTGTTTGTTTTTCTTTTTCCAAATTTGATAAAGAATCTTTCCGTATTCTTGCACCCAACGGTAAATTGTGGTGTGACAAACGTGAATTCCTCGGTCATACAGAATTTCCTGCACTTCACGATAACTCAGGTTGTACCGAAGATAGTAGCCGACGGCTACGATAATCACGTCTTTTTGAAATTGTTTTCCTTTGAACTGAGTCATCTTCATTCCTCCAAGCTATCTTTTTCAATTATTTTACCTCAAAATGAGCTTATCGGAAACTTTGCAACAGAACCCATAATAGAGCGTGGCGTAAGGTCTACCAGTTGGGCAAGATATTCCTGTGTCCACCCTTTTGCTTCCCGAGCTTTTTTTATCGCTATACCTAACGGCTTAAAATCAAGTTTTCTTTCATCTTGGTACATTTTAATATCACCCTATATCATTGTACATTTCGGGTGATGATATTTGAACGAAGTATGATTTTATGTTTAGTAGTGTATAATTTCGTATTAGTGGAGAGAAACTTGCTATTATTCGTCATTCCGTATATAATAATTATATACTCTTTGCGAAAGGAAGTTGATATTATGGATTACATTTCTGTGAAAGCCGCTTCTGAAAAATGGGGCATATCGGAAAGACGGATACAAAAATTATGTGAGGAAAATCGCATTGACGGAACTGAAAAATTTGGTCGTGCATGGATGATACCAAAAGATGCAGAAAAACCCGTTGATGGACGTATGAAAACAAGGAACAAACAGGAGGAGAATCATGGAATTTAATGAAAAGCTACAACAGCTTAGGACTGGAAAGAACTTAACGCAGGAACAACTTGCGGAGCAATTATATGTATCAAGAACAGCCATTTCAAAATGGGAAAGCGGCAAGGGTTACCCTAACATTGAGTCGCTCAAGTGTATTTCTAAATTCTTTTCTGTGACCATAGATGAACTACTATCGGGCGAAGAACTGATTACACTTGCCGAAACTGAAAATCGTTCCAACTTGAAAAAGATTTACAACTATATTTATGGAATATTGGATATGATGGCAGTTGCGTTTATATTTCTTCCGTTATATGGAAACTCTGTTGGCGGTTATGTTTATGCGGTCAATCTACTATCATTTACAGCCACCACACCATTCAATCTTGCAGTCTACTGGAGTGCTTTTGCCGCCTTGATTGTAATAGGGATTGCTAAAATAATACTTACCCATTTAGATAAAGAAACATGGGGCGGCATTGCTACAAAATGCTCCCTTGGACTCACTGCTTTGGCTATCTGTTTCTTAGCAGCAGCAAGAGAACCATATATAACAGCACTTATGTTTCTGCTATTTGTTGCTAAAATATTTGTCTGGATAAAGCAAACCCAAACAAAGTAAAATGCCATAAACCCTTTAAAATAGGCTCTGACACGATAAGTGTCGGAGCTTTTTTCGTGCTGACATCTATTGTGTCGGCATTGTGACGGTAGATTTCTTGGCTTCTATGCAATACTCGTGGATAATAAGATTGTGGTCAGCGAAAACAAGAACAGCAACCAACGGAAAGGAAAATCAAATATGGATTATATCATTGAAACAGAAAATCTTACGAAGCGATACGGAACAGCCACCGTTGTCGATAAGGTAAATCTTCATGTGCCAAAGGGCAAAATTTATGGTTTGCTCGGCAGAAACGGAGCAGGCAAAACCACAGCAATGAAAATGATGTTGCAGCTTGCTTTCCCAACGGAGGGAACGGTACGCTTATTTGGCACAAACTATAAGGAAAATATCCATACCCTTTATAGCAAAGTAGGCTCTATTATCGAAACACCGGGATTTTACAGTAATTTAACAGGGTATGAGAATTTGCAAATTCTCGCTAAACTGCGAGGGGGAGTATCTAAAAGTGGAGTAGAAAAAGCTCTTGAAGTTGTGGGGCTGTATAAGGAGAAAAGAAAAGTCTTTTCCGATTATTCCCTCGGAATGAAGCAACGGCTTGGTATTGCCGCCGCCATTATGCACGAGCCGGAGCTTTTAATACTTGACGAACCGATTAACGGACTTGACCCCATTGGAATAGTTGAAATACGCTCATTTTTATCTGAACTTAGTCACAATCATGGCATTACCATTTTTATCTCAAGCCATGTTTTAAGCGAGATTGAACAGATAGCAGATATTATCGGCGTTATGCACGAGGGGCATTTAGTAGAGGAAGTGAATATATCCGAGCTTCACAAAAGGAATCGAAAATACATTCAATTTGATTTATCTGACAGTGAGATAGCCGGAAAGATTTTAGAAAACCACTACCACATGACGGATTTTACAGTGCAGGACGGTACGGTGAGAATTTATGACTTTAGCCAAAGTGTTGGAGAAATCAATCGAGAATTTGCACGAAATGGACTGCTCGTGACAAGGATAAATGATAGTGAGGAAAACTTAGAGGACTACTTTTCTAAACTGATTGGAGGTGGCGGTATTGCTTAATCTTATTTCTTGTGAATTATTAAAACTAAAGCGTTCAAAAATGGTGCTAATTAGTGTGGCAGGGGTATTATCTACCCCACTTTTGATGTTAATAGAAGCCTTGCAAACACATTTTGATAAGCCGGAGATTATCTTTACCTTGTCTGACATATACAGCGACAGTGTACTGTATATCATGCTGCTGGTAAACATTATGATATATGTGGCAATTGCAGCTTACTTGTTTAGCAGAGAGTACACAGAAAGCACCCTCAAAACCATATTGCCCATACCCATTTCAAGGACAAAACTATTAATTGGAAAATTTTGCACCCTGCTTCTTTGGATTGTTATGCTAACCCTTGTAACATGGGCAGGTATATTTATCGTTTGTGGGCTATATCACGCTGTCTTTACATTGGAGGGATATAGCTTACTAGTGGCAATAGTATGGCTCCCCAAGTTTTTGTTTGGCAGTATCCTGATGTTTTTAACAGTTTCTCCTTTTGTGTTTGTTGCTATGAAAACAAAAGGATTTGTCGCCCCGATGATTGGCTCTGCCGTGATTGTCATGGGAAGTGCCGCACTTTCAAATCAAGAATGGGGAGCGTTGTATCCGTGGACAGCCACCTATTTCTTGGTGCAGGGTAAACTTCAGAGTACCGGCTATCCTACACTGCTGTCTGTATCTATTATTATTCTTGTATCAGCAGTTGGTTTTCTTATGACCTTTCATCATTTTAAAAAGGAGGATTTGAAATAATGGTACTTGATTTTATAGAAATTTTAAAAGTTATTTTTCTTGGAATTGTTGAGGGTATTACTGAGTGGCTACCTATCAGCAGCACAGGACATATGATTCTTGTGGACGAATTTATCACACTTAATATGAGCGAAGCATTTAAAGAAATGTTTTTTGTTGTTATTCAACTTGGAGCTATACTCGCAGTGGTTGTAATGTTTTGGAACAAGATGTTTCCCTTTCAATTTAAGAACAAAGCACAGTCAATTGTTAAAAAGGATACTTTCTCGTTGTGGTTCAAGGTTGCGGTAGCTTGTGTACCGTCAGCTATTATGGGGATTCTATTTGATGATTATTTGGATGCTTACCTCCAAACCCCCATTGTGATTTCAATCATGTTAATCTTTTATGGTTTGTTATTCATTCTCATAGAAAATTGGAATAAAAAGCGTACTCCTACTACTATGGCACTTTCTGACATCAGCTATAAAACAGCAATCTTGATAGGGGCATTTCAAGTGTTATCACTTATACCCGGCACATCACGGTCGGGAGCAACGATTATAGGTGCTTTACTCATAGGAGTTTCACGAGTGGCAGCAGCAGAGTTTACTTTTTTCCTCGCAGTACCTACTATGCTTGGAGCAAGTGCTTTTAAGCTGTTAAAATTCGGGTTTGATTTTACAAGTGCAGAACTGCTCGCTCTTGTTCTCGGTATGGCTGTGGCATTTGCGGTATCTGTCTTAGTAATTAAATTCCTAATGAACTTTATCAAAAAACATGATTTTAAGGTGTTTGGTTGGTATCGAATTGTGCTTGGTATACTTGTTGTACTTATAACAGTAATGTGATAGAAAAACAATTCCATAAGCAATAATCTGCCGCACGACGGCAAAAGAAAAAAGCCGTCGTACAGCAGACATATTTTCACGCCTATGAAACGGTGGCTTTGATTTTCAGAGCCGCCGTTTCTTTGCGTTTACACAAACCAATGGGTTCTGTTGCAAAGTCTCAAAAAGGTCATTAGTTTTTCAAGATGATTCTTATTTAAGCAGGGATTCCTAATAGTCCTTTGATTTCTGTACAGACGGAAAAGCCAAAAAGAGACCCTTCTTTTCGGCTTTTTTTATAAATTCCTCGAATCGCTTCCATGCCTTTAATCGTGGTTGAGGCTGTTCGCAAACTTTGGTAAAATTTGTTTCTTCGCTTAATTGGACGATGGTCTTGTTCAATCAGATTATTCAGATACTTGATTGTTCGATGTTCTGTTGTTATATACAGTCCATTTTTCTGAAGCTTTCTGAAGGCACTCTTAATAGAGGGTGCTTTATCCGTTACTAGAACCTTTGGTTCTCCAAACTGGTTCTTCAGTCGTTTTAGAAAAGCATACGCAGCCTGTGTGTCGCGCTTTTTCCGTAACCAGATATCTAAGGTTAAGCCATCTACATCGATAGCGCGATATAAATAATGCCACTTTCCTTTAATTTTGATATAAGTCTCGTCCATTTTCCATGAATAAAAGGACTGTTTGTTTTTCTTTTTCCAAATTTGATAAAGAATCTTTCCGTATTCTTGCACCCAACGGTAAATTGTGGTGTGACAAACGTGAATTCCTCGGTCATACAGAATTTCCTGCACTTCACGATAACTCAGGTTGTACCGAAGATAGTAGCCGACGGCTACGATAATCACGTCTTTTTGAAATTGTTTTCCTTTGAACTGAGTCATCTTCATTCCTCCAAGCTATCTTTTTCAATTATTTTACCTCAAAATGAGCTTATCGGAAACTTTGCAACAGAACCGACATGGTTATTACAAAATCCATCAGCCGATTTGCGCGTAACACCCTAGACTGCCTTCAATACATTAGACAGCTCAAGGATAAGAACATATCAGTTTATTTTGAGAAAGAGAACATCAACACCACGGATGCCAAAGGTGAGGTTTTGCTGACTATTATGGCATCTTTGGCACAGCAGGAAAGCCAGAGCCTTTCACAAAACGTTAAGCTTGGGCTACAGTACCGATACCAACAAGGAAAGGTGCAGGTCAACCATAAGCGATTTATGGGCTACACGAAAGATGAAGATGGAAATTTAACTATTGTCCCCGAAGAAGCTGAGATTATCAAACGCATCTACCGAGAATACCTTGAGGGTCAGAGTCTAGTGGGCATTGGTCGAGCCCTTGAAAAGGATGGTATTTTAACAGCAGCAGGAAAACCAAGATGGCGACCGGAATCGGTTAAGAAGATCCTTCAAAACGAAAAATACATCGGAGATGCCCTTCTGCAAAAGACTGTCACAGTAGATTTTCTGACCAAGAAACGAGTGAAAAATGAAGGTCATCTTCCCCAGTATTATGTTGAAAATAGCCATGAGGCGATTATTCCTAAAGAGTTATTTTTGCAGGCGCAAGAAGAAATTCATCGGAGAAGCAATATCTACACAGGAGAAGGCAAGAACAAACGCATTTATAGTAGCAAGTACGCTTTAAGTGCCATTACCTTCTGTGGAGAATGTGGCGATATTTATAGGAGAACCTATTGGAATATTCACGGCAGAAAAGAATTTGTCTGGCGATGTGTGACTAGAATCGAGCAAGGTCCTGAAGTTTGTAAGAACCGAACCGTAAAAGAAGATGAACTCTATGGTGCTGTAATGACCGCAATTAATAAGCTGCTTGCAGGTGGCAACAACATGATAAAGACCCTGGAAGAGAATATTCATGCTGTGATTGGTGAAACCACAGAATACCAAATTTCAGAGATTAACAACTTACTGGAGGAAAAGCAAAAAGAACTTATCAAGCTGGCGAACAAGGGTCAAGACTATGAACACCTAGCAGATGAGATTGATGAGCTGAGAGACAAGCGACAGATCCTTTTAGTAGAAGATGCCTCCCTCAGTGGCGAGAACGAGCGAATCAATGAGCTGATTGAATTTATCCGCAATAATAAATTCCGTACCTTAGAGTACGACGATAAGCTTGTGAGAAAGATAATCCAGAGCGTTACAGTCTATGAAGACCACTTTATCATAACCTTTAAATCTGGCATCGAATTGGAAGTATGAGACTCATTCCATAATTTTTATATTGAACATATCATCTTGTTGTGTTATTCTATAAATTGATATAAATAAAGATGTAGGAGGAACCGAAACTATGACAGCCTCAATGCGTTTAAGATAAGCTGGCAATAAAAAAAGCAGAATCTATCCCCGATGATAGGCTTTTTTGTTGTGCTTATTTATACGATATTGAGCATTCGTTAGTTACGGTGAGGATATTGGTTATTTAACTATACCTTTATTTAACTATGTCTTTAATATGAATGTTTCCAAATTGTATGTATGCAGACCAAAAGCCACATTGTGGGGTTTGGTCTGCATTTTTTATTGCCTAGAATGCTATTCAAAATAGAAATTCAAGCAAAATAATATGCAGGAGATAATATAAATGGAAAAATACAACAATTGGAAACGAAAATTTTATGCAATATGGGCAGGGCAAGCAGTATCATTAATCACTAGTGCCATCCTGCAAATGGCGATTATTTTTTACCTTACAGAAAAAACAGGATCTGCGATGGTCTTGTCTATGGCTTCATTAGTAGGTTTTTTACCCTATGCGATTTTGGGACCTGCCATTGGTGTGCTAGTGGATCGTCATGATAGGAAGAAGATAATGATTGGTGCCGATTTAATTATCGCAGCAGCTGGTGCAGTGCTTGCTATTGTTGCATTCTATATGGAGCTACCTGTCTGGATGGTTATGATAGTATTGTTTATCCGTAGCATTGGAACAGCTTTTCATACCCCAGCGCTCAATGCGGTTACACCACTTTTAGTACCAGAAGAACAGCTAACGAAATGCGCAGGCTATAGTCAGTCTTTGCAGTCTATAAGCTATATTGTTAGTCCGGCAGTTGCAGCACTCTTATACTCCGTTTGGGATTTAAATGCTATTATTGCCATCGACGTATTGGGTGCTGTGATTGCATCTATTACGGTAGCAATTGTACGTATACCTAAGCTGGGTAATCAAGTGCAAAGTTTGGAACCAAATTTCATAAGAGAAATGAAAGAAGGAATTGTCGTTCTGAGACAAAACAAAGGATTGTTTGCCTTATTACTCTTAGGAACACTATATACTTTTGTTTATATGCCAATTAATGCACTATTTCCTTTAATAAGCATGGAATACTTTAATGGAACACCTGTGCATATTTCTATTACGGAAATTTCCTTTGCCTTTGGAATGCTAGCAGGAGGCTTATTGTTAGGAAGATTAGGGAGCTTCGAAAAGCGTGTATTACTAATAACTAGTTCATTTTTTATAATGGGGGCCAGTTTAGCCGTTTCGGGAATACTTCCTCCAAATGGATTTGTAATATTTGTAGTTTGCTGTGCAATAATGGGGCTTTCGG
>ERZ791897.313-NODE-313-length-42619-cov-2.580937_pt1 | contig 42619 bp, 36 predicted proteins | sample MGYA00510152_ERZ791897 | MGnify/ENA primary metagenome ERZ791897 (study PRJEB30046, sample SAMN00792050) | human gut metagenome | study: EMG produced TPA metagenomics assembly of the A metagenome-wide association study of gut microbiota in type 2...
GCGTGGATGAGACTTTCCCTGATCGGTTCCGTTATGTTTGAATCTATCGCAGCAGGTTTTGGTACTGCATCAGTTGGTGTACAGCTTGGAGCAGATACACTGACACCACTGGCACTTGATATGGCAGTATGGACCATGATCCTTGGATCGATCGGATGGATCATCTTTGCAACTATTTCTGCAAGCCGTATGGACAAGGTACAGCACAAAATTTCAGGTGGAGATCCGGCAAAACTGATGGCAATTTCAAGTGCGGCTATCATTGGTGCATTTAGTTCAATGTCATCTTCTCATCTGATCAAGCTGAATAAAAACTCAGTTGCCTGCGTACTTGGAGCTGTATTTATGGCAATACTTTTAACCATTTCAGAAAAAAAGAATATCAAGTGGCTGAAAGAATGGAATCTTACGATTTCAATTCTGGCAGCAATGATCATCACAGCCGTGATTTAAAGGAGGAGCGAACATGGAAAAAAAAGATTTTTATGAAGGCGAATATATGCCGCAGATGCATAAGATTGGTAAACTTACCGGATTGCTTGGAGCTGTATTATCTTTCCTGCCGGCACTTGTACTGGCAGTTGTGTACGGACTTCTTCCAAAACCTGCTGCACTTGCCACCGCATTTATTTCTGCAGCAAGTGCATTCGGATTTCTCTGGGTTGTAGAACCGATTTCTTACTTTACCGTACTTGGTCCGGTAGGTACATACATGGCATTTTTGTCAGGAAATATTTCCAATATGCGAGTTCCTTGTGCCGGTATGGCTCAGGTCGCAGCTGACGTTGAACCAGGAACAGAAAAAGGTTCGATCGTTTCAGTAATCGGTATGGCGACATCCATCGTCATCAACGTATCTGTGCTGACGATCGGAGTTATCCTCGGAAGCTCTGTACTTTCAGCAATGCCGGCAAGTGTGATAGAGGCATTGAATTATCTGCTTCCGGCACTGTTTGGTGCCCTGCTTATGCAGTTTGGACTGAAAAGAATCAAATTTGCAGGTGGTATGCTTGCATTTGCAATTCTCATTGGTATTGCAATTAACGCAGGTCTTTTCAACTGGCTTCCGGGAGCAGCAAACTATCTGACAACTCTTGCAAGTGTATTTGTAGCAATCGGTGTAACACTTGCAACTTATGGAAAGAAAAAAGAAGCCGGAAAGTAAGAATAGTGTATAATTGGATGGAAAAGGAGAGGTAGATATGACGAAAAAAGAGATGCTTGGGCAGATGGAGGAACTTAGGTCTACCTGCGTGGACATCTGCACTAATTTATGGAATAATCCTGAGAGTGGCGGGAATGAGCAGAAGTCAGCGGATATGATCCGTGAGCTTCTTCATCATGAAGGATTTGTGATTGTAAATGAAGAACATCTTCCACATGCGTTTTATGCAGAATATGGAAGTGGCAAACCGGTGATCGCTGTTCTTGGAGAATATGATGCGCTTCCGGGACTTTCCCAGAAATGCCAGATCACGAAAGAGCCGGTAACACCGGGAGCAGCAGGACATGGATGTGGACATAACCTTCTGGGCGCAGGGGCTGTGACAGGAGCGATCATGATCAAACGGTTTCTTGAGCAGGAAGGAATTCCGGGAACCTTAAGATTCTATGGATGCCCGGAAGAAGAATTGCTAAGTGGAAAAGTAAAAATGGCATATTATCATATGTTTGACGGATGCGATATGGCACTGAGCTGGCACCCGATGTCTGCAAACATGATTTATGAGGAAGGATATCTGGCGAGTGCATCTGCGAAGTTTTATTTCAAAGGAAAAACTTCACATGCAGCATTTGCACCGGAAAGAGGGCGGAGTGCGCTTGACGCAGTGGAACTTATGAGTGTAGGCGCCAACTATTTAAGAGAGCATGTAGTTGACAAGGCAAGAATCCACTATACTACAGACAGTGGTGGATTTTCACCGAATATCGTGCCGGATAAAGCAAGTGCATGGTATTTTACAAGGGCTCCGCACATCAGCGATGTAAAAGACATTCTCCGCAGACTGACACTTGTGGCAAAAGGTGCTGCAATGATGACAGAGACGGAGGTTGAGACCAAAATTGAATATGGCTGCTGCGATATGGTCAGCGAAAAATCATTTGCAGATCTGACATGGAAGAATCTGCAGGAGGTCGAAACACCAACTTATACGGAAGAGGAAATGGAATTTGCAAGACAGTTGCAGGCTACCGTTGATCCGGCTATCAAAGATAGAGATCAGAGAATGTATGAAGCAAAAGAAAAGGCATTAGCAGATGGTGTTGTTTCCAGAAATGCTTGGGAAAAAGCACCGCTTACTGCTTCTTCGGACAGTGGAGATGTGAGCCAGATGATGCCGATGAATCTCTTTACTGCAGTTTGCTGGCCGGTTGGTGTTGCACCGCATACCTGGCAGAGCTGTGCATCTGCCGGAAGCACGATCGGACAGAAAGGTGCATTTTACGCAGCAAAAGTCATTGCAGCAACAGCATATGACCTGTATACACAGCCGGAACTGCGAAAAGAAATTCAGGACGAATTCGATGCACAGGACAGAGAACCATATGCACCGATGTATGAGGGTGAATAAGAACAAGAAAAAGTAAAGAAAAAAGATCCCGGAGCCGTGAGGTTTCCGGGATTTTTATGAGGAAAAAAAGTAAGTGTGTGACTGGATTTGACAAGAATTTTCATGAATGTTACACTGAGAAAATAGGAGAAAAACAGACTGTGTGAGGGGGATAAGTGCAGTCAGGCAGGAGACAGAAATGGGTATCGCAATACAGGAATTATTATCGCAGGAATATTTTAAGGATTTTTACGTTCTGGCGGGGGCAAAGGGACTGCACCGTGAGATCCAGGGGATCACAGTTATGGAGGCACCGGATGCATTCCACTGGACAAAAGGGAAGGAACTGGTACTTTCATCAGGGTACGTTATTGCAAAGGAACCAGATTGTATTGAAAAAGCATTCCGGGAGGGAAGTGTCCAGAAATCAGCGGGAATGATGATCAAAAGAGAACGATATCTGGAGAAAATACCGGAGGAGATACTGGAGCTTTTTGATCAGTATGAGGTGCCCCTTATCTCCATGCCATTTTCAGCACCATGGATGGAAGTGATGAGCCAGATTAATACTGCTGTGCTGAACCGGACCATACGCAGGCTGCGGATCAATACCAGTCATATGACATTTCAGATGTCGAATTTTTCATATAAAGAGCAGAAGATCAAGCGGATCCTGCAGGCGATGGAGGCTGAGATGGGTTTCCCGGCATTTTTATATGATTTTGTAGAAGAAGAGGCGTATTACAGTTCGATGAATTTTCAGAAGATAGCGAAAGGATTCGGACTTGAAACAGAGGATTTCTGGGAGCCGTCAATGCCGTATACCCGGCATACGCTTTGTGATTACATGGACATGGTGAGATACCGTCTTGTGAATCAGAGTCACCAGGAGGGACCGAGAATCAGCTGGATACGGGTCCCGATTTCTGTAAATGGAAGTGTACAGGCGTATTTTGCCGTGATGGAAGCGCGGGAATTCCTGGATTATTATGATGAGTACAGTATCCGGATTGCCTATCTGATGCTGCAGGGATTATATGAGCAGATCGTAGCGGCACAGAACATGGGAAATATCGGATTTGAGAACTTTGTGTTATACGCTTTGAGTGCAACGGAAGATGATACACAGAAGATGATGTTTCAGGCGAATGTACAGGGAATTTCCATGAGTACAAAATACAGGTATGTATTGTTCCGGCGCGCGGACAATCAGGAAGAACTTCCAAACCGGAGAAAAGAGATCCTTGAAGCTTACAGGAAAAGCAGTCTGATCAAATATGCCAGAATCGCAATGATCGGAGAAAATGTGGGAATTCTTTTTTTGGAAGACAGAGAAGAAGACTGGGAGAAAGGTCATATCCTTGCACTTCTGGAAGAATTCCGGAGAAGAGTTCTGAAGAGCTGTCCGGAGACGGCACTGGAATTTGGTTATTCACTGGATGCCGCTTCTCTTGGGCATATCCGTCAGAGCATAGAGAAATGTCAGAAAGCACTGAATATGGGGAAAATGATTTATCCAAGCCTTTTTGCATGGGAGTATTCTCAGCTTGGTGCACTTGCATGGCTGGATATTCCGGAAGAAGAGCTTACTCATATGCTCTCGACTTACAGTGTACTCCTGAAAGATGAAAAGAATATCGAGCTTTTAAAGACTTTAAAAGTATATCTGGAAAATAATATGAACTACAGCGCAACGGCTGAAAAATTATATGTACATATCAATACGATCAGGAAGAGGATCGACAAGGTAAACGAACTTCTGCAGATTGACTGGAGCGATAATATTGCACGGATGAATGCAGAGCTTTTACTGCGCTTTTTGAATCTGGAAGAAAAAATTTAACGTTTCCTTGAACAAGAATTGATGATTTTCAGGGCAAAAGATGATACAATGTATATTGTGTGAAAAAAAAGACAAAGAGGGAGATGCCTATGCCAAAGAAACAGAAGGCAAAGATAAAGCAGAAAAATAAGTGCCCTGAAAAGCTGATCCGGACAGAGGCTGCAAAAGAGATTGCAGAGATAGACCGTTCGCTTCAGGATCAGAAGTATCAGCTCAGATGCAGAGCTGCAATCGATCTTCTTACAGCAAAGCTGAATATGATAAATGCAGATCTTTCGCGCAAGAAACGCCATATTGTGATCAACCAGATCAGCAGCAGAGTGAAGACGGCAGAGAGTATTTATACAAAACTGATCCGGAAAGGCCTGGAGCCGGATTTTGACACGGCAAGAGCAGAACTGAAGGATTTGATCGGAATCCGCGTGGTCTGTCCATTTGAAGATGAAGTGTACGAGGTCGCAGACCGTCTGAAAGCGCAGGGAGATGTACAGATCATCCGTGAGAAAGATTATATTAAGAATCCCAAAAAGAACGGATACAAGAGTCTTCACATGATCGTGGAGGTCCCAATTTATTCATCCAAAGGACCACTGAAGGAAAAGGTGGAGATCCAACTCCGTACGGTGGCAATGGATTACTGGTCTGTGCTCGAGTACCAGATATTTTATAAGAAGACAGAGAATGAAGAGGTTGCAAAGGAATTAAAAACCTATGCAGATGAAATTTCTGAGCTGGATGCAAAAATGCTGAAACTCAGGGATAAGATTGAAAAAATGTAGTAGAAACACAGGGAAAGAATGTGCGAAGGCGCATTCTTTTTTTGATACAATCAGGAAATCAATTGCATAGGCATTGCAGTTAGGTTATAATCTAGTACAGTATGGACAGATATATTACAGAATGGATATGAGGAAATACTATGAAAATGATTAAGACAGATAAACTTGTATTTGAATATGCAAAGCGTGACGAAGAAGGCAATATTATAGGGAAAAGCCGCGCTATTGATGAGGTATCGCTGGATATCGAGCCGGGACAGTTTATTGCGATCCTGGGGCATAATGGCTCTGGGAAGTCTACACTTGCAAAGCATATGAATGCCCTGCTGGTTCCGTCTGACGGAACCATGTGGGTAGACGGAATGGACACGAAGGAAGAAGAGCATCTGTGGGATGTACGTCAGAGCGCCGGAATGGTATTCCAAAATCCGGATAACCAGATCATAGGAACGGTCGTTGAGGAAGACGTGGGATTTGGCCCGGAGAACCTGGGCGTGCCGACAGAGGAGATCTGGCAGAGAGTGGAAGACAGCCTGAAAGCGGTTGGGATGATTGAATACCGCCACCATTCACCGAATAAATTGTCCGGTGGGCAAAAGCAGAGGGTTGCGATCGCCGGTGTCATGGCAATGCGTCCAAAGTGTATTGTACTGGATGAGCCAACTGCGATGCTGGATCCGAATGGAAGAAAAGAAGTACTTCGAAGTGTGATGGAGCTGCGAAAAAGAGAACACATTACAGTGATTCTGATCACCCATTATATGGAAGAGGTTGTAGATGCAGACCACGTATTCGTAATGGATCACGGTCATGTGGTAATGCAGGGAACACCGAGAGAAATTTTTTCGCAGGTGGATACTTTAAAGCACTATAGACTGGATGTGCCGCAGGTGACGATCCTTGCTGACGAGCTGAGAAAAAGAGGACTTGATATTCCGGCGGGAGTTTTGAAGAAGGAAGAATTGGTGGAGATATTATGTCGATTAAATTAGAACATATCAATTATGTATACAGTGAAGGAACTGCATATGAAAAGCATGCGCTGAAGGATGTGTCTCTGGAAATCCCGCACGGTGAATTTGTCGGGATCATTGGTCACACCGGCTCCGGTAAATCGACACTGATCCAGCATCTGAACGGACTGATCAAGGCGACAAGCGGAGCACTTTATTACAACGGAGAGAATATTTACGGAGAAAACTATAACTTACGTGAGCTGCGAAATCAGGTCGGGCTGGTCTTCCAGTATCCGGAGCATCAGCTTTTTGAGGTCAATGTACTTCAGGATGTCTGTTTTGGACCGAAGAATCAGGGACTTTCACCGGAAGAATGTGAAAAGCGGGCAAGAGAAGCGTTGCAGCTTGTTGGTCTCAAAGAAAAATATTTCGATCATTCCCCGTTTGATCTGTCAGGCGGGCAGAAAAGACGTGCAGCGATCGCAGGTGTACTGGCAATGCGTCCGAAGGTACTGGTTCTGGATGAACCGACTGCAGGACTGGATCCGAAGGGAAGAGATGAGATCCTGGATCAGATTGCCTATCTGCACGAAAAAGCAGACATGACTGTCATTCTAGTTTCCCACAGTATGGAAGATATTGCAAAATATGTGGATCGTATTATTGTGATGAATAAAGGCAGCGTCATGTTTAATGATGTGCCAAAGAAAGTGTTTGCACACTACAAAGAACTGGAGAGTGTGGGACTTGCGGCACCACAGGTAACGTACATCATGCATGCGCTGAAGGAAAAGGGAATGGATGTTCCGACAGATGCAACCACGATAGAAGAAGCAGCGGATGGCATTATGAAAGCACTGAAGAAGGAGAGGGCAGCCAAATGATTCGAGATATAACGATTGGACAATATTATCCGGCTGACAGCCGTATCCATAAGCTGGATCCGCGTGTGAAGATTGTATGCACACTGCTGTATCTGATTTCTCTTTTTACATTTAAAAGTATTTTGGGATATGTACTAGCGACTGTGTTTCTGTTTGGATGCATTAAGCTGGCGAAGGTACCGTTTAAATTCATTGTCAGAGGACTGAAGCCAATTATCATTCTGCTTCTGATCACAGTAGGTTTCAACTTATTTCTGACACCGGGCGGAAAGACACTGGTCCATGTGGGCTTTATCAAGATCACGGAGTACGGCTTAAGCACAGCGGTTTATATGGCGATCCGGCTGATCTATCTGATTATGGGATCCTCACTTATGACACTGACAACTACACCGAATTCACTGACAGATGGTCTGGAGGAGCTTCTTCACCCATTGAATAAGATCCATGTACCGGTACATGAGATTTCGATGATGATGTCGATCGCACTTCGTTTTATTCCGATCCTTCTGGAGGAAACGGATAAAATCATGAAGGCACAGATTGCCAGAGGTGCGGATATGGAAAGTGGAAATCTGATCCAGAAGGCAAAGGCAATGATTCCGATCCTGGTTCCGCTCTTTGTATCCGCATTCCGCCGTGCCAATGATCTTGCAATGGCAATGGAAGCAAGATGTTATCGCGGTGGCAATGGCAGAACCAAGATGAAACCTCTGATTTATAAGAGTGCTGACCACATGGCATACCTGATTACGATCCTGTATGTTGTGATCGCATTTGTTGTTGGAAGATATGTTCCATTCAAGCTGTGGATCTTTTAAGGAGTCATAAGATGAGAAGAATCAGATTAACAGTGGCTTATGATGGAACAAATTATTGTGGCTGGCAGATCCAGCCAAATGGAATTACGATCGAGGAAGTGCTGAATAAGGCAATCTGTAAGCTCACCGGAGAAGAGATTCAGGTGATAGGGGCGAGCCGGACGGATTCCGGGGTTCATGCAAGAGGAAATATTGCTGTGTTTGACACGGAAAGCAGGATACCGGCAGAACGTTTTTCTTATGCCCTGAATCAGCGTCTTCCGAAAGATATTGTAGTTGTAAAATCAGATGAGGTGGATCTTAACTGGCATCCACGTTATCAGGATACTCTGAAAACCTATGAATATCATATCATCAATACGAAAGTGCCGATTCCGACAGAGAGGCTTTATAATTACTTTGTAAGTTTTGACCTGGACGTGGGGCAGATGAGACGCGGAGCGGCTTATCTGGAAGGAGAACACGATTTTGCACCATTTTGCTGTATCCGTACTAATGCAAAGACAACGGTGCGGACAATCACGGATTTGCAGATTCTGCAAAGCGGAGAGCATATTACGATCCGGATTACGGGAAATGGATTTTTGTATAACATGGTGCGCATCATAGCCGGGGTACTGGTGCGTGTCGGAAGAGGATTTTACGAACCGGAAAAGGTAAAGGAACTTTTGGAAGGCGGAGAAAGAACCAGGGAAGCGGTCACGGCACCGCCGCAGGGACTCTGCCTGATGGAAATCCGCTATCAGAATGAAGAATAGTGCATGAGTCTGCTTTTTAGGCAGGCTCATTTTTTTAACAGGAAATTCCGAATAGAAGGTACTACATATCGGAGGAATTTTTGCGATAGAAAAAAACTATAGAGAAGTTAACCTATTCGGATAAACAATAAGTAAAACAGGCAGTTTTATTGAAGAAATATTGTGAAAATGTTATCCTAATAATCAGAGGCATTTTGGGAAAACAGCATAGAAACATCATGTCATTAAAGAGAGAAAAGGGAAAAAATATGAATTATGTAGGAATTGATATCGGATCAACAGCATCCAAGGTTGTTGTTGAAGGAGATAAGAAAGAACATTTCGTACTGCCGACAGGATGGAGCAGCAAAGAGACGTGCGAAAAGATCAAGAATAAGCTGCTTGAGATGGGGATAGATGTTACCTCAGATGATACAAAGGTAGTTGCTACAGGATATGGAAGAATCGCAGTTGATTTTGCAGATCATGTAATTACAGAGATTACCTGCCATGCCAGAGGTGGGCGTGAGCTTGCAGGGGGGGACTGTTCGATCATTGATGTGGGAGGACAGGATACGAAGGTGATCGTTGTACAGAATGGAATGGTAGCCGATTTCCAGATGAATGATAAATGTTCGGCGGGAACCGGAAAGTTTCTGGAGATCATGGCGAACCGCCTGGGTGTTACGATCAATGAATTATTTGATATGGCGGCAGCAGGAGAAGTTATTCCGATCAGCTCACTTTGTACGGTATTTGCCGAATCTGAGGTGATCAACTATATCGGAGAAGGAAAAAAGCGTGAAGATATCGCGGCCGGAGTTGTAGATTCTGTTGCCAATAAAGTAGTGCAGCTTGCGCAGAAAAAGGAACTTGGAGACAGAGTGATCCTGACCGGAGGACTCAGTCACAGCATTTATTTCACAGGAATCCTGTCAGACAAGCTGGATCAGAAAGTGGAATCAGAAGAGTTTGGCCGTTTTGCGGGGGCATACGGGGCAGCACTTCTTGCCAGAGAAAAGAAAGACAAAAGGAGATAATGAAGATGGAACTGATTAAAGATTTGCCAGAGGTATTTGAAGAATTTGCGGAGCAGAGACAGAAATCATTTCTGGCTGTTAAGGAACTGAAAGAAAAAGGTGTTCCGGTTGTGGGATCTTACTGTACATATTTCCCGAAAGAGATTGCAATGGCGATGGGAGCAGGATGTGTAAGCCTTTGCTCGACTTCGGACGAGACGATTCCGGAGGCAGAAAAGGATCTTCCGAAGAATCTCTGTCCGCTGATCAAATCAAGTTATGGATTTGCAAAGACAGACAAATGTCCATTCTTCTATTTCTCAGACGTAGTAGTTGGGGAAACAACCTGTGATGGAAAGAAGAAGATGTATGAATATATGTCAGAATTCAAAGATGTATTTATCATGGAACTTCCGAATAGCCAGAGAGAACCGGGACTTCAGCTCTGGAAAGGCGAGATCATCCGTTTCAAGGAATATCTGGAACAGAAATTTGGCGTGACGATCACGGAAGAGCAGATCCGTGAAGCTGTAAAGACAGAGAATCAGGCACGCCAGTCCTTAAAGAAACTTTATGAAGTGATGAAACATGATCCGGCTCCGATCAAAGGACAGGATCTGTTCAAAGTTCTGTACGGAAGCACCTTCAAATTTGACCGTTCCCTGATCCCGGGCGAAGTGGATGCTCTTACTGCGAAGATTGAAAAAGAATATGCAGAAGGCAAGATGGAAGAGAAGAAACCGCGTATTCTGATCACAGGATGTCCGATCGGAGGAGCAACAGAAAAAGTGATCCGAGCAGTAGAAGACAATGGCGGTATTGTTGTGACTTTTGAGAACTGCAGCGGTGCCAAATCAATCGATAAGATGGTGGATGAAGATGCAGAGGATATTTATGATGCAATCGCAAGGAGATATCTCAACATCGGATGTTCGGTTATGACACCGAACCCGAACCGTCTGGAGCTTCTTGGAAGACTGATCGATGAATATCAGGTAGACGGTGTAGTGGATATGATTCTTCAGGCATGTCATACTTACAATGTGGAGACCAATACGATCCGCAAGTTTGTGACAGGTGAAAAGGGAATTCCGTATATCAGTGTGGAAACCGATTACTCTCAGGCAGACATCGGACAGCTGAACACCAGACTTGCTGCGTTTGTTGAGATGCTGTAAATGGAGAGTATGACGAAGAAAAATGAGTTTCAGTTCCGCAGGGCGAATGAGGAGGATCTTCCTGAAATTTGTCGTATGGTAAAGCTTGCCGGAGAAATTGTTCCCGTGAAAGAATGGTTTGAGGCAGAGGATGAAGAATTTCTTGCAAAGCATATCCGCGAGGAAGGATTTACCCTCTTGGCAAAGAAGAATGGACAGACTGCATCGATCATGATTGTCCGTATTCCCGGAATGGCAGAGGACAACCTGGGAGAATATCTGAAGATTTCCAGGGAAGAAATGAAGCGGGTTGCGCAGCTGGAGATTGCTGTTGTGGAACCGGAGTATCAGGGATACGGACTGCAATATGAGCTTTTCTGTCAAGCAGAAGAAATCGTAAAAAATAAGCAGATGCGGTATCTGATGGCAACAGTCCATCCGGATAATATATACAGTTTTCGCAATATGGAAAAGCTTGGAATGAAGACAGTTCTCGAGACAAAGAAGTATGGCGGGAAACGAAGATATGTTATGAGTAAAACATTAGAATATTAGAAAAAAGCAAAAGAGCTTATGAAAAATGTAATGAAACATTTTCCATAAGCTCTTTTTGAATACAAGTATGAATTGTAAAATGAGAAAGTTTCTTAACTAACAACTTCAATGTTGACATACTGACTTTCGGTAATATAAACTATTCTAAGTTAGAGAATACAAACAAGAGGAAGTAGAATGAAATTCAAAAATAAAATCATTGTGGTCTGTCTGTGCGCATCTGTATTCGCGGGTGGATGCGGTCAAGGTGGTCAGAATACAACAAAGAGTAAAAATAGTGAAGGAACAGCCAGTTCGAAGGAAAGTACAGAACGAACCTCTCAGGATACCGAGGCATCAAAAGACATTTTTGCAATGGATACCTATATGACAGTGACAGCATATGGAGAAAAAGCACAGGATGCGGTGGATGCCGCTGAAGCAGAGATTGAAAGATTAGATACACTTTTATCAACGGGAAATGCAGACAGTGAGATTGCGAAACTGAATGAACAGAAAAGTGCAGCACTTTCAGAAGATGGCGGATATCTTGTGAAGCGCGCACTGGAACTGAATAAGGAAACGGATGGGGCATTTGATATCGCAATTTATCCGGTTATGGAGGCGTGGGGATTTCCGACACAGAATTTCCGTGTCCCGTCAGCTGACGAACTGACAGGGCTTCTGAAGCATGTGGATGCAGCGAAGATCTCATACGATAAGGATACAAGAGAAATCTCTTTTGAAGATGACCAGATGAAAATCGACCTTGGAGGAATTGCAAAAGGCTATACTTCCTCGCGGATTATGGATATTTTCAAAGAAAACGGGATTACAAGTGGTCTGGTAAATCTGGGTGGAAATGTACAGGCACTCGGAACCAAGACAGACGGAAGCAACTGGCGGGTTGCGGTACAGAGTCCGGACGACACAGAGGATTATCTGGGAGTTTTATCCATTCGGGATAAAGCGGTGATCACATCTGGTGGATATGAACGCTATTTTGAACAGGATGGTGTGACCTATCATCACATTATTGATCCAAAGACCGGATATCCGGCAGAGAACGGACTAGTATCTGTCACGATTGTAAGCTCGGACGGAACCCTTGCAGACGGACTTTCTACCTCGCTTTTTATCATGGGAGAAGAAAAAGCGGCAGAGTTCTGGAAGGCGCACAGTGATGAGTTTGAGGCGATCCTTGAGACAGATGATGGAACGATTTATGTGACAGAAGGTCTGAAAGACAGCTTTACAACGGATCTTGACATGAAGGTTATTACGAAATAATTTGCGTGAAATGAGAGGATAATGAGAGATGGACATCAAAGAAACCGGTAAAAAATTAAAACCGTTTGCACCCGTTCTTTCAGTTGCACTGGTTACGGCGTGCGTGGCAGGCTCCTTAAGCGGATATGAAGCGCCGGTCTATGCAGCGACGCAGGAAGAAACACCGATAAAAGAAGAGACAAAAGAGAAGAAAGAAGAAAAAAAGACAGCAGCCAAAGGTTCGTTTGATCTGGAGGATGGCGTATATAAAGGAACCGGAACCGGGTATGCAGGAAACATTACCGTATCGGTACAGATCAAGGATAAGCAGATCGTTTCGATTGACATTCTGAGTTCTTCCGATGATGAGGCATTTTTTTCACGGGCAAAAGCAGTGATCGACAAGATTATCGAAGGACAGACACTGGATGTGGATACTGTATCGGGAGCAACTTTCAGTTCCAGAGGAATCATCAGTGCGGTGAAAAATGCGCTGACCGGGGAAAAGGATAACAGCACGACAGGACAGGCACAGTCCGGCCAGACAGCGGCGGCAGCAGGAAGTTCGACCAGTGTGGCAAAAGTAGAGGATGCGGCAGCATATAAGGATGGAACCTACTACGGTTCAGGAACCGGATTTGGCGGTCCACTGAAGGTTATGGTAGAAATCAGCGGAGGAAAGATCGCATCCATCCAGATCGTGGAGAACAGTGACGGAAGCGATTACATTTCCAAAGCAGCTTCTCTGATCGATTCTATTATCGCGAAGCAGAGCACCAATGTGGATACGGTGTCCGGGGCAACCTACAGCTCTGTCGGAATTATCCAGGCAGTCCGGGATGCACTGAGTCAGGCGGCGGTAAATGGTGCATCGGACAGCACGCAGGATAACAATAACAACAGTAATAACAATGGTTCGTCAGATGACGATGATTCTACTGTAACCGGAACGGTTCCGTACAAGGAAGGAATCTATTACGGAACAGCAGAGGGCTACAGCGGAGATATATCCGTTGCAGTCGTGATCCAGGAAAAGACGATCAAAGCGATCCTGATCACAGAAAGCTCAGATGATGAAGTATTCTTTAATCGTGCAATGGATGTTGTGAAAAAGGTGATAAGGACACAGAAGACAGACGATGTAGATACTGTGTCAGGAGCAACTTACAGTTCCAAAGGACTGTTAAATGCAATCAAGAATGCACTGAAACAGGCAGAGAAAGTGACAAATGGAGAACCCATTGATGAGAAGCTGGATCTGACTGATCTGAAAGAGCTGATCGAGAGAGCAGAAAAGTTGGAAGAAGATAAATACACAGAAACAAGCTGGGCAGTTCTGCAGACCAGACTTGTGGACGCACAAGAAGCACTTGAGGAAACAAAACAGACTATTGTTGATAAAGCAGTAGAAAAGCTGAAAACAGCAATTGCTCAGCTGGAATCAAAAGATGGAAAAGACGAAGAAAATACAAAATATGTCAGTGGAACTTATGAAGTGACCGTTCCGTGTAGGCCGGATGAAGACGAAGACTTTGAAGAGTATGAGTTGACAATGTCGGTGGAGATCCGCAACGATAAAATTGTGTCAATTACGGATATCACAGGCGATGGCGCAAGCAGTAATGACAGCTATATTAAGAGAGCGGCAAATGGTACTTCAAGCATAAAAGGTGTGGTATCCCAGATCATAGATAAAGGAATGCCGGAGGATATTGATACTGTTTCCCGTGCAACCTGCTCTTCCAATGCAATCCTGGAAGGATGTAAAAAAGTACTGGAAAAAGCAGAAAGACCGACAGATATGGAGGCTGAATAACAATGAGAGAATTCTGGGTAAGACTGGTAAGTATGCTCGCGATCGTGGGGATTCTTCTTGGATACAATTCGGTGCTGGATGCCCGTGCAAAAGAAGACGAGATCGCCCGGCTTTCCGCACAGGTTGCCGGAAACGGACAATCAGACAGCGGAAATGGAGGTTCCACAAACTACAAGGACGGAACCTATACCGGGGAAGCTGATGGATTTGGCGGAACGATCCAGGTAGAAGTAAAGATTGAGAAAAGCAAGATTGCAGAGATCAATGTGATATCTGCAGAGAAAGAAGACGGAGCATACCTTTCCATGGCAAAGGATATTATTCCCCAAATCATCGATGCACAGAGCGCAGATATAGATACGATCAGTGGTGCGACATTCAGCTCGACCGGAATCAAAAATGCATCGGAACAGGCTCTGGAAAAGGCGGTAAAGTAACGTGAAAAAGATGGATATTCATAATTTAACGGCGAAAGATATAAAAAAATTACATATATGGCTGAGAGCATTGATCCAGATACTGTATTTCCTGTTTATCCCATCTGTGTATACAGCGGCATTTGCCGGAGTGAAATACATATTTACACAGATCGGTGCAGGGGAAAAGGTTGCCATGACCTCTTTCGTGACAGTGCTGGTTGTGATCTGCATTTATACGATCCTGTTCGGAAGATTCTTCTGCGGATTTGCCTGTGCATTCGGTACGCTGGGAGACGGCGTGCATGCACTCTATGTGTGGATCTGTAAAAAAATGAAAAAGAAACCGCTTCAGATTGCAGAAGCGTGGACAGAAAAACTCTGCTATCTGAAATATATTGTACTGGCACTGATTTCAATCTTGTGCTTTGCAGGCGTATACAGCAAGGCAAAAGGAACCAGCCCATGGGATGTATTTTCCATGCTCCATGCCGGCAACTTTAAGCTTGGCGGATATCTGGTGGGACTCGTCCTTCTGGTTCTGATCCTTGCAGGAATGTGCTTTGAAGAACGTTTTTTCTGCAGAAATTTCTGCCCGATGGGAGCAGTTTTTTCGCTGCTTCCGATCTTGCCGTTTTTCGCTCTTCACAGAGATCGGGAAAACTGCATCAAAGGATGTAAGGCATGTACGAAGAAATGTCCTTCTAACATCGGACTTCCGGAAGATGGATCGCCGAGGGTAGAAGGTGACTGTTTCCAGTGTCAGAAATGTATTGATACCTGCCCGAAAGGAAATATTCATACCGGTGTAAAAGGAATTTGCGGAAATGAATTCTGGTTTACGATTTTACGGGCGGCGATCTTACTGGCGCTTCTGCTCTGGCTTGGTGTATAGAAGATGAAAAAGAAAGATATGATGCTTGGAGCAGGCATTATTGTGATTGCGCTTGCGATGCTGCTTGTGATGCAGCTGACGAGAGGGGAAGAAGGAAACCAGATCCAGATTACGCTGGATGGGAAAATCTATGGAACGTATTCCTTGTCGAAGGATCAGACCATCGAAGTAAAGGATGGCGATTTTTATAACCGGATCCGGATCGAAGACGGAAAGGCGTATATGGAAGAGGCAAACTGCCCGGATGGATACTGTGAAGAGCAGGGAAAGATCAGCGGACATACACAGACAATCGTCTGTCTGCCACATAAGCTCGTAGTAGAGGTTCTGGAAAATGAGAATGACCAGAGCTTTGGAACTTCAGATCCGGAAGATGTAGCTCCGGATACGATCGCAAAATGATAAAGGAAAAACAGATGAATAAAAACAAAAAACTTGCCAATATGGCAATGCTGGTTGCGCTGGCGATGATATTCAGTTATGTGGAAAGCTTAATACCGATCAATTTCGGGATACCGGGAATGAAGCTCGGAGTTGCCAATCTGGTGACAGTGACCGGGCTGTACTTTCTGGAACTTCCGGAAGTATTTCTGGTGGTAGTTATGCGAATCCTGCTGACCGGCTTTTTATTTGGAAATGGAATGTCGATCATCTACAGTCTGGCAGGAGGAATCTTAAGCTTTCTGGTTATGGCATTGATGAAGAGGCTGAAAGGATTTTCCATAGCCGGAGTCAGTATCGCTGGAGGCGTGTCGCACAATATCGGTCAGATCATCGTGGCATCAGTTATGGTAGAGAATCTGAAACTGATCTATTATCTGCCGGCACTTCTGATCGCCGGTACAGTGACCGGATTCGTGATGGGAATTATAAGTAAAAAGCTGCTTCCGATCGTAAAAAGAGAAGCTGAGAGAGCAGCGCAGGTAGTTTAAATTTTTTTTGATTATAGGTTAGCAAAAACTAACTTAATAATAAAATTTATCAATAATAAGGAGGTAATCATGGGAAAGGGAACGATTAAGACAAAAGCTATGACAATGGCTGTGGCGATGTCAATGGTGGCTGGACTTTGTCCGTCGACGGTGTTTGCGGCATCGGGAAGTGAAGTTGCGGCAGATGGGACTTATACGAAAACGGCGCATGTAACAAGAATAGAATCTGAAGATTCGGATGATGAATGGAATGAATATGATGTAGAGGTAAGTCTTACAGTAAAAGATGGAAAATTTGAAGATATTACTGTAACACCAGGAGAAGGATATGATTCTGGAAATAGCAGTTACTTTAATAAAGCTTATGATAAACAAAAAGGAATCAAGACATTACTTAAAGGACAAGCTGCAACAGAAGATGTAGTGAACAGTTGGAAAACAAAAAAAACTGAAACGGATACAGATGCAGTAAGTGGCGCTACACGTACAGCAATGGCAGTTAAAGCAGCTGCACTTGAGGCAATTCAGTCCGCACCAGTGGCTTCAACCGTAACGGTAGATACATCTGCTCTCGAAGCTGCAATTTCAAAAGCAGAAGGATTAAGTAAGGATGCATACACAGAAGCAAGCTGGACAGCAATGCAGGAAAAGCTGACAGCAGCAAAAGAAGCTCTTACAGCAAAAGAATCCCAGGAAGCAGTAAATACAGCAGCAGATACTTTAACAAAAGCAATTGATGCACTTGTGCAGAAAACACCAGATGCACAGAAAGAAGTCTATGTATTAATGAACATTCCATATGCTGATTTCTACAAAGCAGATGGAGTGACAGGTGCGGATACTGTTTCATCAGCAACAAAACAGAAGACCAGAGCTTCACTGGCAGCCGGATCTTATCATGTAAATAGTGATGGTTCTGATATTACTGGTGTGACATTCCCGGTTAAGATCAGTGATGCATCTGTATTAGGAAAATATACACAGGTTACTGATGAAAGTGAAGTTACGATTACAACAAATATTAAAGGAAAAGAAAATACTGTTACATATAAAGGACAAGATGCATTATTTGAAAGCGCAAGCTATTCTTATTATATTTTAAGTGCCACACCATCTTATTATAAAGAAGCAACGGTAAATGCAGATGGAACATTTAACTTCAGTGAGGTAAAAGGAGAAGCTTCCAAAGTAAAGCCTCTGTCCGATGCTACAACAGAATTTAAAACCTCGTCTAATTATGGTGATTACCAGTTAAATATAGATGGTCTTCCAACAAGTATTAATACAGTATATGGTGTAGTAATTAGCACAAAAGAGGGAAGTAGTTATGGACTTCGCCATGTGGAAAATATCTGGAAAAAAGCAAAACTTGCATGGAGCACTGGATTTGTAACAGAATCACATGGAAGTACACTTGATTCCAAAGATTATGTTGCTATGATGGGACAGACTATCGATAAAGTAACTTACTACACAGATGATGGTATTTATGAAATCCCGATGGACCAGAAAGTAGCGAAGAAATTTGATGGCGAAGTATCAGTGGCAGATATTTCTATCAAATCAGATACAACATCTGTTGTGGTAAGTGGACTTCCAAGTGATTTTGAAGAAGAATACAAAGTTGATGGAATCGGAATCGATGAAGATGCATATTCTGTGGAAATTAAAACAGAAGGTAAGACTACTACAAGAACAATTAAATTCAAAAAAGCTCTTACAAAAGGTCGATATACCGTTACACTTATCGATAGGAGTGGCACTTATGTACCGATTTCAACTACTTTTAATGCTTACACAGAGACAATGCCGGTGAAGTATAATGAAGATAATAAAGAACCGGCAGTTGTAAAGAATGACAATGTTACTGAAGAAGAATTTAAGACATATTTAGAACATATTAAATCTGTTACAGTGAACGGAAAGGAATATGTAGCATCTGGAAAGAGAGCAGTAAAACTAATTACAGAAGATGGAAAACTTGATCTTACACAAGATGCGTTTAAAGATGCAAAGGCAGGAGACGCATTTACTGTAACAATTGCAGAAGATGGATATCAGGCATATACATTTACTTATAAAGTAGCAGGAGAGGACAGTGAATATTCTTATGTTTATGTAGGAATGAACTGGTCAGAATACTGGGCAAATGAAGGTGTGTATGCAGCCGGAAATACCGAAGCATCTGGTGTTACTGATTCTCGTAATGAATATGATAAAGGCGCTTTTGATACCGTTACAAGAGCAACTGCAAATCATGGCTTACATAGAGGAAGTTTTCAGTGTACGGCAGTGATTAAAGATACAGATGGTAATCAATATAACCTGTCTTACTGGGACAAAAATGGAAAAGCAGTGATGACAGATGGCAGCATTTATACAAGAACTACAAATGCAGAAAAGAAGGCTGTATTTACTGCAGAAGATGGAAGCTCATTTATTCAGGCAGATTACAAAGTGACTGGTATAAAATATGTTCCTGTTAAAGTGAAAACAGCAGATTTAAGTGCATTGAAAGAAAAATATGTGGTTGTAGAAAATGGAGGCACATTGATTGGCGGATTTTCTGAAAACCAGCTTAAATCATATACAGCAATTGCAGATGTAACAGCGAATACGAATGGTCTTAAAACAGCAGAAAAGCAGAAAGATGGTTCTTTCACATTTTCAGCAAGAACAACAGGCTCTTATTCTGGATTAAAGGATACACAGCTTGAAACTGCTGATGTTACTCCAAATATTAGAGAAGGGGAAGCTGTTGGAAGCTATGGAGAATTCATACGTGTGGATTTAAATGGTAACTATGGTGGTCTTGGTTCTGCGATGCAGGCTGTCGAATGGACTTATTATGGAAATGATTCAACTTATACAACACCGGTAAGAACATTTGGAACAAAATTCGCGGCAGATAACTGGATGCACAAATCCATGGGTATTCAGCTTGGACTTACAGAATCTCTCAGATGTGAACTTCCAGAAGGAACAGATGGAACGGGTTACTGGAAATTGACTGTATATGGACTTGGCTATGCTGATTACAGTTATAACTTTGAAGTCGGAACAGAAAATATAGCGAAACCAAAAACTGCGAGTGAAGAAGATAAAAAAGCTTTACAGGCTAAAATTGATGAAGCAAGTGCATTGAAAGAATCTGATTATACAAAGGATAGCTGGGATAAGATGATGAGTGAACTGGAAGAATCGAAAGAACTTCTTGCGTCAGACAATCCATTACAGTCAGCAGTAAAAGAGCAGACAATTCACATGACAGAGGCAATGGAAGCCCTTGTAAAAGTAGAACATTCAGTTGACACAACAGAGATTGAAAAAGCAGTTGCAGAAGCAGAAGGACTGAAAGAATCTGATTATACAGCAGAGAGCTGGGCAGCATATCAGGCAGCACTTGCAAATGCGCGCACAGCACTGGAAACTAAGGAAAGCCAGGAAGCAGTAGACAATGCAACAGCAGCATTAAATGCAGCAAAAGAAAAACTTGTCAAAGCAGACGAACAGCCGGTAACTGTAGATACCTCTTCTCTTGAAAAAGCAATTGCAGATGCAAAAGCGCTTAAAGAAGCAGATTACACAGCAGATAGCTGGAAAGCACTGCAGAGCGCACTTTCAGATGCCCAGAAAGCACTGGAAGCAAAAGAAAGTCAGGAAGCAGTAGATAATGCAACAAACAGCCTGAACAAAGCAATCAAGGCACTTGTAAAGAAAAACAGCTCATCTGTAAAAAAGACAGATGGTACAACAAATAAATCCAAGACAAGCGGAAGTGATTCCGTGAAGACCGGAGATCCGGCAAGCGTATTTGGATGGTTAGGACTTGCAGTTTCTTCACTCGGAGCTGGTATTGGTGGATTTGCTTGGAAACGCAGAAAAAGAAAATAATAAAAAGATATGATTTTTAACAAATCATAGGATCCGGAAAGTCGGCAGACGGCGAGAAAAAGCCAGTTCTGCCGGCTTTTCTTGCTATTTACCGAACGAGAATGTATAATTTTTGGTAAAAGTATGATTTTTCGCATCGGAAGTATAGTTTTTGATAAATCCTTTATTATGTCTTATCTAAAATAAGAAGTAGGAAGATTATCAGGAATGGGGAAAATGGTATGAAATTATTAAAACTTGTGATTGTAGATGACGAACCAATCCTTCTGCAGGGACTGGTTAAGACGTACAACTGGAATGAGATGGGATTTGAAGTTGCCGGTCAGGCACAGAGTGGGGAGCAGGCAATCGAAGTGATCAAAAAAGTGAAGCCCCATGTCGTACTGACGGATATCCGGATGAAACAGGTTTCCGGTCTGATGGTGATGGAAGAGATCCAGAAGACAGAGCTGGATCCGGTTTTTATTGTGCTCAGTGCGTACCGTGATTTTAATTATGCACAGCAGGCGTGTGATCTTGGTGCATATGCATATCTGCTGAAACCAATCGAGGAAGATAAACTGCAGGAGACCATGCAGGGCGCATACCAGACCTGTATGGAGAAACTGGAGAGCGAAGAGCGTTATGAAAGCTGGGAAAATATGGTCCGAAAAGATTCCACCAGTTTTCTCCAGGTTGTTGTACAGAAATATTTACAGAATAAAATTTCCTATGAAAAAATGCAGGAAGTATTTGCAATCTTGAAAGATGTGATCGAAGAGGGCGACCGTTTTATTGCAATGTGTGTGGATCTTGATCTTACATATAAGATTACGGATGCACTGAATTACGAAGCAGCCAGGCTGGAATTGATACAATCTCTGGAAGAAATGTTTTCAGAGCGGTATTTTTTCTGGCATTTTGAAAAGGCAGAAGGCTGTCATGTATTTCTGATCAAGACAAAGGAAAATGCGACAGTGCGCGAGATTGCGCAGATTCTGGAACAGGTTAAAAGGGAACAGAAAAGTCCGGTTACTGCATCGATTTCCAAACCGTATAAAGGACTGGATGGAATCCGCCGAAGTTACGAAGAGGCGCAGGGACTTTTCGAGCCAATCTGCAGCAGTGCCACAAATGAGAATACTTTTTCCATACCTGTGAAAAAGGAAGAAAAAGCGGCAAAAAGTGATTGTGAAGAGGCCGGACTTACGATCGTCAATGCTGTTCGGAAGAATGCGTTTAAAGAGTTAAAACAGGCTTTTATTGCGTTGATCTACGCACTTCCACATGAGGAAAAGTTACAGATCCGTTATATACATAAGGTTATGCTGCAAGCGGAGATGATGCTGAACGATACTTACGGAATGACGGAAAAACTGCAGAAACAGTTCCGGAATTATTATTCGAATATGGAGAGTCTGACAGCGGCACAGGCGGTAGATGTCAGTTATAGGATCCTCGGAGAAGCAATTGAGGAACGGGAAAAATACGCAGAAAGCGGAGAAAATAAATGTGCAAAGGAATATATGACAGTGGCACTTTCTTATATCGATGAGCATTTGCAGGAGGAAGAACTTTCTATTGTTCAGGTGGCAACGCAGATTTATCTGAATCCGGTATATTTCGGGCGTGTATTTAAAAATACATTTCATATAACCTTTAAAAAGTATCTCTTACAGCAGAGAATGGAGAAAGCAAAGAGGCTGATCCAGGATGGATGTGAGAGTATAGGAACGGTATGTGAGCAGGTGGGAATCAGCAATGCATCCTATTTTTCACATTTATTTAAAGAATATACAGGAAAATTACCGAGTGAATACAAAAAGGATTACGAAGAATGAAGAAATGGGTGATTAAATCCGGAATACAGAGAAAATACCTTCGATATATAATGGGGCTGTTGTTGCTGGCAATTTTGCTGTCAAGCATCGGTGTTTGGATTTATGTAAGGCAGAGTCTGACCACAGAGGTTACAGATAAATATGAATTTTTAAATGAGAAGATGGGGCTGGCTCTGGATACACTGTCAAAAGAGGCGGATGAAGGGACAGCAGAATGTATTACTTACGATCAGGTTCAGGAAAGTCTGAAAAAAGCTTCATTTGCAGATGTGGAAAAGAACTCTCTTCAGAAATATTTTGCCTATATGAATCTGGATCATGTGGCAGAATACTGCTATGTGGATAATAAAAATAATGTTTATGCCAGATCCTACTCGCATATTGATTATGAAGATTTTTCAGACAGCCATCTGGAAGAGTACATGGGAGATTCTTATGCGAAAACGCAATGGTTCTGGGCGAAGGATACTCTGTTTGGGACGGAGAAAGAAGCATTGTTTATCGGAAGATATGTACACAGCATGGAATACGCCAGCAAACCAGGACTGCTGCTCATCAAGATGAATGACAGCTTTCTGGAAACGATACTTGGAAAGGATCGGAGTATGACAGATGAAGTGCAGATCGGAATTCTGGATAAGAAGGGGAATTTATGTGCTGATTGGTGCCCGAAAGGGACGAAGATTTCGGATGCGGTAAAACAGGAAGTCTATAAGATCAGCGCACAGGAAACAAGTGGTATTCTTGCAAAAAGCCGGAGAGTGAGCGGTGGTGTCTGCTCCATTTACAAAGAAAGCAGCTCTGAAATGACGGTGTTCACAGTCGTTCCGTCGAGTGTAATGACACAGGGAACGATGAGGGTACTTACGGTGCTGATCGGGATTTATCTGTTTGTGGCAGTGGTAGCGGTTGTGCTCAGTATCTATTTTTCCAAGCGGTTCACCAGTCCGATCCGGGAGATCAGTGAAGAGATGACACAGTTTGACGGAAATGATTTCAGTCGCCTGATTGAACTGAATACCAATACAGAACTGGATCAGATCGGACATTCCTACAATAAGATGCTAAAAAATATTGAGAATCTTCTGGCAGAGATCAAAGAACAGGAAGGGGTGCTCAGACGGACGGAGTTGAACATGCTTCTGGCACAAATCAACCCACATTTCCTTTATAATACGCTGGATACAATTTACATGCTTGCGCGGATAAACGGAGAAGAGACAACCATGAAGATGATTCAGGCACTTTCCAAATATCTGCGTCTGTCACTCAGCAAGGGCAGTGATATCGTGACGGTGGAGGACGAACTGGAAAATGTAAAGAGTTATATGGAAATCCAACAGATCCGGAATGCAAATCTGTTCCGGTATGAGATTGAGTGTAAGGTGGAAGAGAAGAGTACGTGGATGCTGAAGCTGATCTTGCAGCCACTTGTCGAGAACGCGATCAAGCACGGATTCTGCGAAATTTATGAGAATGGTCTGATCCGGATTGAGATTGCGAGGGAGGATAGCCAGCTGAAAATCGTGGTATTCAATAATGGGAAGCCGATTGACCGGGAAATGATGGAAAAGATCAATGCCTTAAACGGGCATCCGATTCTGGAGGCGAAAAAATGCTTCCAGGATAAGGAACACGGATATGGAGTGGTGAATGTACTGACCAGACTGCGGCTGAAATATGGAGAGGATGTGCTGTTTTACTATGAGGCAGAAGAAAATGGAACCCGGTGTACAATCCAAATTCCGGATGACGGAAAGGAGAAACGTGATTTATAGAAAATATTTGCAATCGGTGTTTTGTATCGCACTGGTTCTGACAGTGCTGACCGGATGTGGTAAAAATACGGGGCAGACAAGCCGGAGCACAGAAAAAAAGGAGATTGATATTCCGATCATTCTGACGGTAGATCCGACTTCCGGCAAGAAAACGGAACAGGATGTCGTTGATGCATTTAATGAAGAATATGCCGGTACGTATCATATGCAAGTGGAATGGATCATGGAGACGGAAGAGGAATACCGAAAAAATCTGAAACGGTTAAATGTCACAGACGAGCTTCCGGCTGTGATCTATGATGTGCGCACCCTGCCGTCTTTTTATCAGATGATGGTTGCGGATGGACGGATCGAGAATCTGAGTCCGTATCTGGAAGAGGATGAAGAGTGGAGGAATATGATCGAACCGGCGGTGATGGAAGGCTGTACGGATGAGGATGGCAATATCTATCTTGGACCGATCAGTACGGCGGCATTTGCGTGCGCCGGCATGTTTTGGAATCCGGAGCTTTTTGCGGAAGCAGGGATTGAGAAATTCCCGGAGACATGGGAAGAATTCTGGGACTGCTGTGACCGGCTGCAGGCAAACGGAATCACACCGCTTGGACTTCACACTGAAGGAACCGGCTGGGCGCCGATGCTGATTGCAACAGCAGAGGCAGCACACACGGAAGAAGGCTATGCATTTATGAAAGAGCTTCTCCCAGAAAGCTATTCCAATGATACCGGTCTTGAAATTGCAGAAACCTTGCAGAAATTGTTTCGGTATACAACAGAAGATGCAATTCATGCTGACTACGATGTGGCATACAATAATTTTGTCACAGGAAAGGTGGCAATGATCCCGAACGGATACTGGATGATCGACCAGTTGCCGGAAGAATGGAAAGAAAAGGTAAGATTTTCCGCATTTCCGGGAAATAAACTGATCGCCTCACCGGAAACCTTTGGCTGGGCGGTGGTTTCCACTTACAGCGAGGAGGTCAAAGAAGGAGCGGTTGAATTTTTGAAATTTCGCACGAAATTCAATCTGGAAGAGAAGAAAGAGCTGATGGACAAGAACGGACGCACTGAAATCAGCCAGCTCCTTCAGGATTATGTAAATGCCTACAATAACAATCCGCAGATCGTTCCGAACTATCAGGTGAAATGGAACTCCATCCTTCAGGAAGAGACGATCGGGGAGTGCCTGCCACAGCTTGCCGCCGGGAAAATGACGCTTGCGCAGATGGTGGAGACTGCCGATGAAAGTATCCGGGAGTATGAGAAAGAGAGATGATGGGAGGAGAAGGCTGTTGGTGTCATTTTATCAATAACAAATTTTTTACATTTCGAAAAGTATATTTTTTGTTAAAGGAGGTTTGCGATTTGTTACAGCCTTTGATTGGATTCTTGCTATTATTTAAGCATAGAAAAGAAATCCAGACGAGGAGGAACGGAAATTATGAAAAACAAAAAAAGATGGCTGGCACTGGGGCTGGTAGGAATCATGACACTTGGATGCTTTGCAGGATGTGGAAGCAAGAGCGATGGCAAGAGTGCAGACGGTAAAGGGGACAGCAGCAAAGGATCTGTATATTATCTGAACTTCAAACCGGAGCAGGATGAACAGTGGCAGCAGCTGGCAAAGGATTACACAAAAGAGACAGGTGTAGATGTAACGGTTGTTACAGCAGCTTCCGGAAACTATGAAACCACTCTGATGAGTGAAATGGGAAAGAGCGGAGCACCAACATTATTCCAGGTAAACGGACCTGTAGGACTTGCAAACTGGAAAGATTACTGCTACGACTTATCAGATTCTGATATTTACAAAGAACTCACAAGTGATGATTATGCACTGAAAGACGGAGATTCTGTAGCGGGTATTGGATATGTTATTGAAACATACGGAATTATCACAAATAAGACATTATTAAAAGAAGCAGGATATACACCGGATGACATCAAATCTTTTGCAGATCTGAAAAAAGTAGCAGAAGACATTACAAATAGAACTTCTGAACTTGGATTTTCTGCATTTACTTCAGCAGGTATGGACGGATCTTCTGACTGGAGATTCAAGACACACCTTGCAAACCTTCCGATCTACTTTGAATATCAGGATGAAGGAATTAACACAACAGATGCAATCAAAGGCACATATCTTGATAACTACCGCGATATGTGGGATCTGTACATCAACAACAGCACATGCGATCCAAAGGATCTTGCTGCAAAGACAGGTGACGATGCAAGAAATGAATTCCTGAATAAAAAAGCTGTATTCTATCAAAATGGTACATGGGAATATACACAGCTGATCGATGGCGGCCTGACAGATGATGACATGACCATGCTTCCGATTTACTTTGGTGTAGGCGATGAAGCAAACCAGGGACTCTGCACAGGTACAGAAAATTACTGGTGCGTAAATAAAGACGCAGACGAAGCTGATATTCAGGCTACATTAGATTTTATGGACTGGTGTGTAACTTCAGATGAAGGAACAAAATGTATGGCAGACGATATGGGATTCAACATTCCGTTTAAGAAAGCTCAGGAATCTCAGAATCTCTTTATCAAAGAAGACAAACAGATGACCGAAGACGGAAAGACTCCGGTAGCATGGAACTTCTCAACAATGCCTTCAGAAGAGTGGAAAAATGGTGTTGGATCTGCACTGACAGCTTATGCAGCAGATCAGACAGATGCTAACTGGGATGCAGTAGTAAGTGCATTCGTAGATGGATGGGCATCTGAATACAAGCTTGCAAATGAATAAATAAGTTGCATAAAAAGAACGGGCCTAGGGGCAGGCGGCTTGCCTGCCCCTTTTAAGTGAGAGGAGAGCCTGTACGAAGCGGGTTTTCTGGATATGGGAAACTACGTTTTTCCATATAAAAATAAAAAGTGAAATGAGAGCCACCTGGTAGGAAGATCCATCCGGGCAAAAGGAAAAGAGGAGGATTTCTATGGAAAAGGCACTGAAAAAACATGCACCAATATTTGTTCTCCCAACATTTCTTGCATTTGTGATCGGATTTATCATTCCGTTTGCACAGGGATTTTATCTTTCTTTCTGTAAATTTACAACAGTAGGAAATGCAACATTTGTTGGAATATCAAATTATACAGCAGCGATCAAGGATACATCCTTTACGAGTTCATTTAAATTTACAGTATTATTTGCGATTGTATCGATCTTACTGATTAACGTACTGGCATTTGGCCTGGCACTGCTTCTGACACAGAAGTTAAAGGGCACCAATATTTTCAGAACTGTTTTCTTTATGCCGAACCTGATCGGTGGAATCGTACTTGGATATATCTGGCAGATTCTGATCAACTGTCTGCTTACGATCATCGGTCAGCCGCTCCTGGCACTGAATTCTTCAGCCGGTTACTGGGGACTTATCATTTTGATGTGCTGGCAGCAGATCGGATATATGATGATCATTTATATCGCAGGTCTTCAGAATGTACCGGATGATCTGATCGAAGCAGCAGAGATTGATGGAGCAGCAAAGTGGGATATCCTCTGGAAGATCAGAGTTCCGATGGTAATGTCTTCCATCACGATTTGTGTATTCCTGACACTTACCAATTCATTTAAACTGTTTGACCAGAACCTGGCTCTTACAGGTGGAGATCCGAACCATGCGACAGAAATGCTGGCACTGAATATTTACCAGACATTCTACGCACGTGCCGGAATGCAGTGGAAAGGTTATGGGCAGGCAAAAGCAGTGATCTTCTGTGCTCTGGTTATCATTATTTCACTGGTACAGCTGAAAGCAACAAGATCTAAGGAGGTGCAGCAGTAATGAAAAAGAAGAAAAGTATTGCAAATACAATATGGATAGTTATATTAACAATTGCGGCACTCGCCTGGATTTATCCGATCATCATGATCCTGATGAACTCTTTGAAAAAAGAATCAGCGATCAGTACAGGAACTGCATTTAAACTTCCGACTGCAGATGCATTTGCAGGAATCGCAAACTATGTAGATGCCGTTGCTTCAAAAGGATTTTTAAGCAGTCTTGGATACAGTACATTTATTACGATTACTTCTGTAGTTGCTATTCTTGTATGTTGCTCCATGTGTGCATGGTATATAACCCGTGTAAATAGTCCGATTTCAAAGCTTTTATATTATCTGTTTGTATTTTCCATGGTTGTTCCTTTCCAGATGGTTATGTTCACCTTGTCACAGACAGCAGATACCTTACATCTGAATATGCCATGGAATATCTGGGTGATCTATCTCGGATTTGGCGCAGGTCTTGCGGTATTTATGTTCTGCGGATTTGTAAAATCGATTCCTGTAGAAATCGAAGAAGCTGCCATGATCGACGGATGTAATCCGTTGCAGACTTTCTTTTTGATCGATATCCATATCCTGAAGCCTACCATGATATCCGTAGGTATTCTGGAAGCAATGTGGGTATGGAATGATTACCTGCTTCCAACTCTTGTACTTGATATTAAGAAATATAAAACAATCCCGATGCTGATCCAGTATTTCCGCGGAAGTTACGGAAGAGTTGAAATGGGACCGATGATGGCAAGCATCATGCTTACAGTAATCCCGATCATCATTGTATATCTGGCAGGACAGAAGTACATCATCAAGGGTGTTGCTGCAGGAGCTGTAAAGGGTTAGAAAAATATAGTATAAATTTGGCGGACAGGTGTTGCTTGTCCGCTTTTTTCAGGTTTGACATTTTGATTGAAAAAAGTAATATTTTTACAAAGTGATTGGGGACGAAATGACAGGAAATAAATAGAAAAAGCTTGCAAATTTTGAGAGTTTCCGTTAAGATATTGCGAAAATGGTAGAAAACATTGAGAAAGGAAAAAAGGTATGTTTCAGACAATTATTGGGGCGGTCAGCTCATTTATGTACAGCAAACTTCTGGTGATTATGCTGATCGGAGCAGGTTTATATTTTACAATCCGGACAAGATTTCCACAGGCGCGTTTATTTAAGAGAGCCTGTGAGTCTGTGATGGAGAAGCCGGACGATAAAGAGGCAATCTCATCATTCCAGGCATTGATGGTTTCAACGGCATCGAGAGTAGGAACAGGAAATATTGTCGGGGTGTCATCAGCAATCTGTATTGGGGGATTTGGTTCTGTATTCTGGATGTGGGTGATTGCGATCATCGGAAGTGCGTCAGCACTGATTGAAAGTACGCTGGCACAGATTTATAAGAAAAAGGGAGAGGACGGGAAATGCTATGGTGGTCCGGCTTATTATATCGAGGCGGCACTGCATTGCAGACCACTGGCAATCGTGTTCTGTATTGCCATGATCATGACTTATGCATTTGGATTCAATATGCTGGCATCCTATAATCTGCAGTCTACATTTTCCGGATTTTCTTTTTATGATCCGAAGGTAAGCCCATGGATCCTTGGTGGGATTCTGGCAGTTATGACCGGATGGTGTCTGCTTGGCGGCGGAAGCCGTATTGTAAAGGTGACATCGACACTTGTGCCGGTGATGGGACTTGCATATATCGGGATTGCGCTGATTGTGGTTATCATCAATATCCGCAATGTGCCGGAAATGTTCCTACGCATTTTTGAGGAAGCGTTTGATTTCAAGGCAATTTTCGGAGCGTTTGCGGGTTCTGCTATGATGCAGGGAATCCGCCGGGGGCTTTATTCCAACGAAGCCGGAATCGGTTCGGCGCCGAATGCATCCGCTTCTGCAAACGTCAGTCATCCGGTCAAACAGGGACTGGTTCAGATGCTGTCTGTCTTTATCGACACACTTCTTCTTTGCACGGCAACGGCGATGATGTGTATGTCGTCTGGCATTGATCCAACCAGGGAGATGCAGGGGGCACCGTGGGTTCAGGCATCTCTTCAGGAATCCCTGGGAGCCTTTGGCCCGGTATTTATTACGGTGGCTATGGTATTTTTTGCGTTTACAACATTGCTTGGAAATTGTTTCTATTGTGACAATCTTCTGACCTATATCCATAAAAAGGAACCGGGAAAAAAATTTATGCGCGGATTCCGCCTGGTATCGGCATTTGTTGTATTTCTGGGGGCAGGTATGGAAATGTCGCTTTTGTGGGATCTTTCCGATGTACTGATGGGCGTGATGGCACTGATCAATATTCCGGTGATCCTGATTTTGTCCGGGACGGCATTTAAGGCAATCCGGGATTATGAGGATCAGTTGAAGCGGGGAGTTAATCCGGTGTTTAAAAGTGCAGATATTGAGCTGGAGCAGAAGACGGATTTCTGGAATTAGGGAATCTGCGAGAGTGGTTCGGAAAATGATGGAAGGCTGTGAATTGGATTTGACAAAAGTTGTTTTGTGATAATTTGGCGTGAAATCCGGCTTGACAAATTTTGAAGGATACGGTAGTATGACAAAAGAAGAGAAAATTACAGGCTATGAAGAGAACAAGTAGCAGATGACAAGGCTCAGACAGAAAGTAACCGGTTGATGAGAGGTGCACGAAGAGTCAGATGTGAATACATCTTGGAGCTTCACACCGAACGCGCGGAAGCGCAAGTAAGCTGTGACGGAGTGGCGGACGTTATACCTGCTTCGGTAATGTTAGTTACTGACTGAGGCATTCGGTGCGAGCCGGATGTGAATTAAGGTGGTACCACGAGAGAATATACCTCGTCCTTAAAGGCTGATTGGCCGGAGGACGAGGTTTTTTGTCGGAAATTTTTGAAGGGTGGTTTAAGGGGGACGCCATCCGGAATCTATTTCTATTTGTCTGCGGGTTCGGCGACTGATACTTCTAAGATTTTGAAAATTTGTTAAGGGCATGATTGAAAATCCATAACTCGCTGCGCTCAGACAGATGGATTTTCAATCATAACACAAATTTCCAAAACCTAAGAAGTATGAGCATCCGCCTGCACATGCAGTCAAATAGAAATGGATTCCGGATGGCTGACATCCTTGAAAAACTTCGAAGAGTTCCGGACAGGGACGCATCCTTCTTCCGGCGGAGAAGATTGGCTGTGAATAAGATAAAAAGATTGGTAAGAGAAAGGAAATTAGGAAAATGGGTATTTATGAAGAGCTGCAGGCCAGAGGATTGATTGCGCAGGTTACGGATGAGCCGCTTATCCGGGATCTGGTGAATAACGGGAAGGCTACGTTTTATATTGGGTTTGATCCGACGGCGGATAGTCTGCATGTTGGACATTTTATGGCACTGTGCCTGATGAAGAGACTGCAGGAGGCTGGCAATAAGCCGATCGCTTTGATCGGGGGCGGTACTGCTATGATCGGGGATCCGTCCGGTAGAACAGATATGCGTCAGATGATGACACCGGAGACAATCCAGCACAACTGTGACTGCTTTAAGAAGCAGATGAGCCGTTTTATTGATTTTTCAGACGGGAAAGCACTGATGGTTAATAATGCGGACTGGCTGATGGATCTGAATTATGTGGAAGTACTTCGTGAAGTCGGAGCACATTTCTCCGTAAATCGTATGCTGACTGCAGAATGCTACAAACAGCGTATGGAAAAGGGACTGAGCTTCCTTGAGTTCAACTACATGATCATGCAGAGCTATGATTTCTATATGTTATACCAGAAATACGGCTGTAATCTTCAGTTTGGTGGAGATGATCAGTGGAGTAACATGCTTGGTGGTACAGAGCTGATCCGTCGTAAGCTTGGTAAGGATGCAAGTGCGATGACAATTACACTGCTTCTGAATTCAGAAGGAAAGAAGATGGGTAAGACACAGTCTGGAGCTGTATGGCTTGATCCGGAAAAAACTTCTCCGTTTGAATTCTACCAGTATTGGAGAAATGTGGCAGATGCAGATGTTCTTAAATGTTTACGTATGCTGACATTCCTTCCGCTTGAGCAGATTGATGAGATGGACAAATGGGAAGGCGCACAGCTTAACACAGCAAAAGAAATCCTTGCGTTCGAACTGACAAAACTGGTTCACGGCGAAGAAGAAGCTACAAAGGCACAGGAAGGCGCACGTGCACTGTTCAGTTCAGGAAATGCAGCAGATATGCCGACAGCAGAGCTTTCTGATGAAGATTTTGCAGACGGGTCTGTCGATATCCTGACACTGCTTCACAAGAGTGGACTGGTTGCTTCCAAGTCAGAAGCACGCCGTGCCGTACAGCAGGGTGGAGTTGCCGTTGACGGAGAAAAGGTTTCCGATATTGCGACAACATTTGCAAAAGCAGACTTTGAAGGTGAAGGAAAAGTTGTAAGAAAAGGAAAGAAGAATTTCCGTAAAGTAATCGCAAAATAAGAGGACAAAAAAATGAGTTTTACAGAAATAAAAGCAGAAGAATTAAAGGATAATCCATTTGACCTGATCGGAAAACAGTGGATGCTGATCACAGCAGGAAATGAAGAAAAATGTAACACCATGACAGCAAGCTGGGGTGGTGTTGGAATTATGTGGGGCAAGCCGACTGCGACAGCTTATATCCGTGATTCCCGTTATACCAAAGAATTTGTGGACAGAGAAGATTATTTTACACTGGCATTCTTTGGAGAAGAGCATAGAGAAGCGTTAAATCTCTGTGGAAGAGTTTCCGGAAGGGACGAAGATAAGATCAAAGAAGCCGGTCTGACACCATATTATGTAGATGGAACAGTTGCGTTTGAAGAAGCAAAAATGATCTTTGTATGTAAGAAGGTTTATGTACAGCGCATGGGAGAAGAAAATTTTGTTGAGAAAGCAAATCTTGACAAATGGTATGCTGACAAAGATATGCATAACATGTATATGGGAGAAATTAAGAAGATTCTTGTGAAAGAGGATTAGGCTATGTGTAGTAGAATACAGAGGTTGACTGTAGTTCTGGCCTCTGCATCACCGCGCAGGACAGAACTGCTGGAACAGGGAAATATAAAGCATGTAGTCATGCCGTCACACAGTGAGGAAGTAATTACATCCCAGGTTCCAAGCCAGGTTGTGGAAGAACTTTCTGCGCAGAAAGCAGAAGATGTCTACCAGCAGTATGAAAAGAAAAATGCAGGGGATTTTCTGGTGATCGGTTCGGATACGGTGGTTGCAGCAGATGGAAAGATTCTCGGAAAGCCAAAGGATAAAGAGGAGGCATATCAGATGATTTCCATGCTTCAGGGAAAAGCGCATCAGGTTTACACCGGTGTTACGCTTCTGATAAAGAAGGATGGGAAAAAGATCCGGAAGACATTTCATGAATGCAGTGATGTGCATGTATATCCGATGTGCAAGGAAGAAATCCGGGAATATATTGCAACAGGAGAGCCGATGGACAAGGCAGGAGCCTACGGGATCCAGGGTGCATTTGGCATGTATATCCGTGGGATTGAAGGCGATTATAATACGATCGTGGGTCTTCCTCTTGCGAGAGTTTATCAGGAAATGAAGGAATATATTTATTAAAAAAGAAACTGGGAGAGATGACTTGTTGGAAAAGTCATCTCTCCCAGTTTTTTAGGAAGAAAAAGTTTTATTTCAGATACTGCACACTGTATGGTGGCATTTCGAGCTGGCCGTTCATCTGGATTTCATTTCCGGTGAGCAGATCAGTCATAGTTCCCCCGAGTTCGCCGTTGTGTGCGGTAAATGGTGTATCCGATGCGTTAATTGCAACCAGCATCCGTTCATCATCTGTTTTGCGCTCAAAGATGAGCTGATGATTAGTAAGGACAACATTGCGATAACTTCCATGGCAAAGAGCATTGCTTCCGGTTCTGACATGGATCATTTTTTTGATCTGTTCAGTCAGTGCATTCGGTTTTGGCGCATCGAAGCATGGGCGGAGAGCATAGTCATTGTCCGGAGCTTTTACTCCTTCCTCACCCCATTCACTTCCATAATAAATGCAAGGAACACCCGGCATACCAAGAAGAAGACCGTAAGTCAGCGGCAGGTGGTTCTTGTTGGTCAGGATACTTGCAATTCGGGTCACATCGTGGTTGTCAACAAAAGACATCAGATGTTTTCCACGGTAAATGCACCACTGTTCCGGTCCGTACTGACGGTTCAGAGAGTGCGCGATCTCAAACATGTTCATGCTGTTGAAGCTGGAATAAATGCCTTTATAGCATTCATAGTTGGTGCAGCTGTGCAACATTTCGTCATTGACGATCTGATTGTAATCCCCGAAGAGAACCTCTCCGATCAGTGCAAAGTCAGGTTTTAATTCCTGACAGAAACTGCGCAGACGTTTCATGAAATTGCGGTCCAGGCAGTATGCAACATCAAGCCGGAGACCGTCGATGTCAAATTCATCGATCCAACCCTTTACACATTCCAGAAGATAATCTACAACAGCAGGATTGGCAAGATTCAGTTTGACCAGTTCAAAATGTCCTTCCCATCCTTCATACCAGAAACCGTCATTGTAGCAGGAATTACCGTCAAAATTGATGCAGAACCAGTCTTTGTATGGAGAATCCCATTTCTTTTCCAGTACATCTTTAAATGCCCAGAAGCCACGTCCTACGTGATTAAACACACCGTCAAGAACGATTTTTACATTGTGTGCATGGAGATCTTTGCATACTTCTTCGAAATCTTCATTGGTTCCGAGACGGCAGTCGATTTTTTTATAATCCCTGGTGTCATAACCATGATTGTCTGATTCGAAAATTGGATTTAATAATATAGAAGAGATACCTAAGGATTCCAGATAACTGCTCCAGTCCTTTAATTTTAAAATCCGGGATACGGTTTTGCCGTCATTTGCGGTCGGAGCGCCACAGAATCCAATTGGATAGATCTGATAAAAAATTCCTTCATAAGCCCACATATTCTAGTACCTGCCTTTTAGTCAAAATTTGGATAAAAATCCCATATATCTATTGTATCAGATAGAGTCAAATGATGGTATACTATTTAAAGCAAAAGTGGAATTTGTAAAAATGTAATGATATGGTAATGTTTTTGAAAAAAGGAGAAAGGGAAGCTATTTTTTTTGTTGCAATTTATAGTTGCTTTTATTATAATTTATAGTGCGTGAAAAGGTATTTGTGCATAATAATGCACAAATCATGGAGAGAAAAATGTGGCAGTTTATACTAGGAAGTACAGGATTTATTCTGTATTTTATTTATGATATTAACAGTGTTCGTATGAAGAATGCCGTATTACAAAAATTTTTTGCAGTTGGGAGTATTCTCGTTGTAGTATCGCTGATTGCAGAGCTTTATGCAGCATGGGGGAGCTGCCATCGGAAGATCGGAACAATGACCGGATTTGGATTAGGAGGACTCCTTTTCCTTTGTCTGCTCATTTATACGTTGTTTTTTGCGCTTCCCTTTGAAGAAACCTATTGTGAAGAAAATAAACTGCGTGCGGCTTATACGGAAGGGATGTATGGATTGTGCCGCCATCCTGGTGTTTTATGGTTTGCGGGAGCATATCTGTGCATGTGGGGAATGGTCGGTGAATGGAAGCATGGGATTTATTTTTTACTTATGATTTTCTGGAATTATCTGTATATTATTTTTCAGGATCTGTGGACATTCCCACGGACATTTTTTAACTATAAAGAATATCAGCAAAGTACGCCGTTTCTGATACCGAACAGAAAAAGCATACTGGTGTGCCTGCGTACTATCAGAAAAAATGATTGATCTGGAGCGGACAGTCTATGAATTTAAAAGAAAAATTAAAAAAGCAACAGTATAATGAAATATGGCAGCAATACTGTGGATTTCTGGATCTGTCGATGGACGGCTACATGAAAATCCAGCGGCGGCTGATGGAAGAACAGATCCAGCTGTGGAGTAACTGTGGACTTGGACAGTCGATTTTGAAAGGAAAACATCCCCGAAATCTGGATGAATTCCGTAAAATGGTACCACTGACGGAGTATGAAGATTATGCAGATATTCTTTTGACCAAGCAGCCTAATATGCTTCCTGGGAATCCGGTGATCTGGATTCAGACAACTTGGGAAGGCGGGAAACATCCGATTAAGGTTGCGCCGTATACAAGAAGTATGCTGGATACCTACCGGAATAATGTGACAGCATGTCTGATTTTATCGACCAGCAGGAAAAAGGGATCTTTTGATGTTGCATCTACGGACAAATTTCTGTATGCGCTGGCACCGCTTCCGTATGCTACCGGACTTTTTCCACTGGCACTCGGGGAAGAAATCGATATCGAGTTCCTTCCGGCAGTAAAAGATGCTGTGAATATGAGTTTCAGCGAACGAAACAAGCTGGGATTTAAAATGGCGATGAAAAAAGATCTGGGATTTTTCTTTGGCCTTGGAAGTGTGGCTTATGCAGTAAGCCTGAGCCTTTCTTCGCTGACCGGTGGCGGTGGTATCCAACTATCAAGTCTTCTGAAATGCAGACCACATATGATTTTCCGCCTGATACAGGCAAAGTACCGCTGCAAAAAGGAGAATCGGAAATTACTTCCAAAGGATTTATTCCATTTAAAAGGGTTCATGGTAGCGGGTACGGATAATCAGTGCTATAAAGATGATCTGGAAGAACTCTGGGGAATCCGGCCGATGGAATTGTTTGCCGGTACGGAACCATCTATAATGGGGACAGAGACCTGGACGAGAAAAGGAATGTATTTCTTCCCGGATACGGCATTTTATGAATTTATCACAGAGAAGGATATGTTGAAAAATCATGAGGATCCGTCTTATATTCCACCGACATATCTGATGGATGAAGTCCGGCCAGGAGAAAAATATGAGCTCGTATTTACAATTTTGAAAGGCGGTGCATTCGCGAGATATCGCTGTGGTGATATGTACCGGTGCGTTGGACTGCAAAACAGGGAAGATGAAACGCAGATCCCCCGTTTTGAATATGTGGACCGGGTACCATGGATCATTGATATTGCAGGATTTACAAGGATTTCAGAAAATGGGATCCGAAATGTGATTCGTCTGTCAAAGCTTCCGATCACAAACTGGGTTGCGGCAAAGGAATATAATGAACAGAAGCGCCCATATCTGCATATGTATGTAGAACTGGAACGGGAATCCTTGCTGAACAGTGCCATGAGCGCCGATATTTTAAAAGAGTTACTGAGTACATATTTCAAATATATTGATCAGGATTACCGTGACTTGAAGAAAATATTGGGAATGGATCCTTTGCAGGTTACAATTTTTACGTGCGGAACATTTGAAACTTATGAAAAACAGACTGGAAAAAAACTGCATCAGATGAATCCTTCTTATTATGATTTGAAGGCGTTGCTGGAAGTGCAGGAATGTTTGAACAAAGTGAGATAAGAGGGAATTATGGGAACCTATGGATATATTTCAATCATAGCAATGGTGTGCTATGGATTTATGCTGCTGATGTTTCTGACAGCGAAGCGAAATAAAATTGTAAATAGCTTTCTGGTAGTGTTGGTTGGACTGCTTTTCTGGGCTGGAGGATCGGCATTTATGCGTGTTCATCTGTGGCCAAGTTATGAATTCTGGTATCAGGTTTCCCTGCTTGGAATTTTACTACTGCCGTATGCATATTATTGTTTTATTCTGGCATTTGGCGGGGTGAAAAAAGGTCTGCCAGGGAAAATATATCTGGCTGTTATGCTGATCTGTTTTGTGGTAAATATCCGGCATGGGGTATTCCTGGGATGCCCGAATGTGGTGGAAAAGAATGGGCTTCCTACTTTTGTGTATGAGATTAAACCTACTATATTAGTACTCTTTTTCCCGGCTGGGATTTTTTTGATTTATCTTTTCCTTATCCTTGTGCGGATCTGCAAAGCAAATCCCAATATGAAAGTACAGTATGAACCGGTCATGGCAGGGGTTCTGGTGTTGTTTGCAGGGAATATGTTGCTTGGAATACCATTTTTCAGTGGATTTCCGATTGATATTTTAAGTGGTGTTGTAAATGTATTTTTCCTGTTTTATGCACTGATCCGCAGACGTCTGTTCCGGCTGCAGATGCTGGCATCGCCCAGTCTGTGTTACGGTGTGGGATTTTTGTTTTCTGTTATTGTATTTTTGAATGTAATTCCATATCTGCAGAAAATCTTCCATATACAGATGAATAAGAATACAACGCTTTATGCCCTTGCTTTTGCAATTGTGTTTCTGGTGATTTATGCGCTGTTTACTTTTTTGTGGAAGCTTCTGGTACGCAGTGTGTTTGTCAGGGAAGAAAATTATCAGACAGAAAAAATCAGGGAGTTTAGCTCTGCAATTTCGAAGACGCTGGATTTAAATGAAATTCTGGACAAAACGATCAGTGTCATGAAAGAACTGATGGATGTTGGAAATATCTATATTTGTATGCAGGATGCACCGGGACAGCCATATCGGGGAGTGGCAAGTGATCAGCCACTGAATGATCTGACATTTACGATGGAAGAAGAAAACCCGATGATCCAGTGGCTGAAAGAACATGAAGAGCCGATCATTTACCGGGATTTCCGTTATACCGTGGAGTATAAGTCGATGTGGGAGAGTGAAAAACACCGGCTGGATAAAACGCATATCCGTTACTGTGCAGGGCTGAAAGATGGAGAATGTCTGGTTGGTGTGATTCTGATCACAGATGCTTCGGCAAAAAAACGGCTGGTATATGATGAGGTGCAGCTGATCTCATCTGTTACGTCGGTTGCATCGATTGCGATTAAGAATTCAAGATTGTACGAGAGAGCCCGTCAGGAAGCCAGAACAGATGAGATGACCGGATTACTGAACCGGAAATATTTCTATGAAGTGCTGAATGAAGAGCTTGAGAAAAACAGGGAGGCATCGCTGGCACTTGCGATCATCAATGTAGATGATTTTAAATTGTATAATCAGTTGTATGGGGTGAAAGAAGGAGATCTGTGTCTGCAGCGGATTGCAGATATTATCAGAAACAGTGTCGGAGAAAGTGGATACACGGCCCGCTATGGAGGAAAGGAATTTGCGGTTCTTTTACCGGGATATGATCTTTTTTCCGCCAGAAATATGGTGGAATCTATTGCAAAACAGATTTATGTTATGAATAACCGCAGAACGGATATGAAGCTGAAAGCGGTAACTGTGAGTGCCGGTATCAGTGCGGCTCCTTATGCGGCAAGGAACGTGAAAGAGCTGATGGAAAATGTAGATCTGGCAGTTTATCATGTGAAACATAATGGAAAAAATGGGATCCAGGTCTTTGATATGATGTTTCGGAACAACAGTGAGGGGAACAATACAAGGAATCACACCCATATTTATCAGGAGTATGAGTCTACGATTTATGCGCTGACGGCGGCAATTGATGCGAAGGATCACTATACGTTCAGCCATTCCAACAACGTAGCTTATTATGCAACGTCACTGGCGACGACCCTTGGAATGAACGAAGATATGATAGAGATTATCCGGCAGGCAGCACTTCTGCATGATGTCGGTAAAATCGGTATTCCGGAGTATATACTCAATAAAGAGGGAAAACTGACAGGTGAAGAATATGAGATCATCAAAGGGCATGTAGAGGCATCGATCGATATTATCCGTCACCTTCCATCGCTGGATTATGTAATTCCGGCAGTCATCGGTCATCATGAGCGGTATGATGGAAAAGGATATCCACGCCGGATCGCAGGAGAAGATATTCCACTGACTGCGCGGATTTTGTGCGTGGCAGATTCTTTTGATGCCATGACATCCAAACGATGTTATAAAAAAGCATTTCCTATTGAAGTGGCACGGGAGAAGCTTCTTCAGGATGCAGGCAGACAGTTTGATCCTGACCTGGTATATAAGTTTGTTGAATGCCTGGATAATGGCAGTATTACACTGGTGAAGGCAGAAGAAACTGTGGACAATCTGAAAGAAATACTGTAGAAAATTCCCACAAAAAAGTGATGAAAATCAGCAAGAAACAGTTGACAAAAGCCTGTTGGTATAATATAATATGCAAGTATGACGTGAGAAGAAACAGTTTGCACCAAAGCCCCGGAGTGAACTTGTTTTCTATAGAATCTACAATGAAAATAATTAGTAAACTGAAATTCATAGGAGGTCAACCAATGAAAACTTACATGGCTAATCCAGATAAGATTGAAAGAAAATGGTATGTAGTTGACGCTGAAGGACAGACACTTGGACGTCTTGCAGCAGAAATCGCTAAAGTTTTAAGAGGAAAAAATAAACCGGAATTTACACCGCACATTGATACAGGTGACAACGTAATTGTTATCAACGCTGAAAAGATCAAAGTTACAGGAAAGAAATTAGATCAGAAAGTATACTATCATCACTCAGATTATGTAGGAGGAATGAAAGAAACTACATTAAGAGAAATGATGGCAAAGAAACCGGAACAGGTTATCGAACTTGCTGTTAAAGGTATGCTTCCAAAAGGACCTTTGGGAAGAACAATGATCAAGAAACTTCACGTATATGCTGGAGCAGAACATGCTCATCAGGCACAGAAACCAGAAGTTTTAACATTTTAGTCAGAGGTTTGAAAGGAGGAAATAAAAGTGGCAACAGCTAAATTCTACGGAACAGGAAGAAGAAAAAAATCTATCGCAAGAGTATACCTTGTACCAGGTACAGGTAAGATCACAATCAATAAAAGAGATATCGACGAATATTTAGGACTTGAAACTCTTAAAGTTGTAGTTCGTCAGCCATTAGTTGCAACTGAAACAGTTGATAAATTTGACGTTCTCGTTAACGTACGTGGTGGTGGATACACAGGACAGGCAGGAGCAATCCGTCACGGAATCGCAAGAGCACTTCTTGAAGCAGATTCTGATTACAGACCGGTACTTAAGAAAGCCGGATACCTTACACGTGACCCACGTATGAAAGAACGTAAGAAATACGGTCTCAAAGCAGCTCGTCGCGCTCCGCAGTTCTCCAAACGATAATTACAAAGAGACAACGAAAAAGATACAAACCCAGGAAATGCTTATATTTCCTGGGTTTTCTTTATGCCCGCTGATTTGTGGAACACCACAAAAAAGCATAAATTTTTTACGGTAACTAACACGTAACTAACAGGTAACTAACACTATATCTTGTTGATCGCGTCTATTAGTTCCTCTATTTCAAAGTGAGTATATACTATTTCGGTTACGCCTTGCCCTTTATGTCCGATTATCTTCTTTATGACTTTATCCGATACACCAGCTACGGTTAATAAGCTTACGCAAGTATGCCTGGTATCGTGCGGACGGTGCGACATTCCGACGGCATCAAGTAGCGGCTTCCAGTAAGAATCGTAATAATTACGATATTTGAAGTGTGCGCCTTCTGGTGTACTTAAAAGGTACTCACAAGAATTAAGGTTATACCAATATTCAAAGAATGGGTAAACCTTTTCTGCTATCGGTACTGTACGGATTCCGGCAGCAGTCTTAGCGGCGACAATATTAAAATGACGTTCTTCTAAATTTACATCTTCTTTTTTTAAGTCTAATAGTTCACTTATGCGGCAGCCGGAATAGATCAGCATGAGTATAACCGTATAATACGGGTTGCTTTCTTTAGCGTCCCATATCCGGGAAACTTCCGACTTACTGAACGGTTCACGGTTTAGCGCGTTCGGATTTCCAGCATTTTTAATATTTAGATATTCGACCATATTTCTTTCTTTCGGTATTATTTCATGTATTACAGCGTATTTGTACATAAGCCCCAGCATAATTTTTAATTTCTTAAGTGTAGGGGTATTCTTCCCGGATTCATCAACAACCATTTGAAGATGATCCAATTTAACATCAACGAAGCGCATTGAAGCAATTTTATCGCAGAGTTTCCAGGAAGCCTTATAACCTTTTACGTTAGATTCGCTAACTGTCGGGTAATGTTCGTCGCTCCAACGGTCGTATACATCGGCAAAAGTAACTTTAGCGGCGTTCACATCGTAAGGGTTGGCGTTAAATTCTGCCAGGGCGGTAAGCGCTTCTTTCCTGGTAGGATAATAGCCGACTGTTATATATAGCTGCTTTACCTTCCCAGTTTTCGGGTCGATATCCCAGCCTTTTGTTTTCTTTGCTACATAGGGGTTACGGCGGTTGCCGGAGAGTTTGTAAACGCTTCCGAAGCCGTTAGGTAATTTCATATAATCACACCTTCCTTAAAAAAGGGTATAAAAAATAAGCCCTTTTTAAAAATATGGGCTTATGGTATAATCATATTGCGTTTTGATTTATCTATAAGCCCTTGTTTATAGGTATCGCGTAGCCGTTTCGGGTGGCAGCCCGGGACGGCTTTTTAAATTATCTTAAAGGTTCAATAATTCAGATTTCTTTTTATTAAATTCTTCTTCGGTTATAGCGCCGCAATCTAATAACTGCTTATACTTTAATATTTCATCGGCAGCAGCCCCGGAAAAAGACGGGGCACTTGATTCTGCCGTAATAGAATCAAGCAAAGCAAGTATTTTATTCGCGAAATCTGTCATAGTGTTATACAGGAAACTTCCTTTTTTAGTATCGGCAGAAATAAGAGGAATTTCTGTATAGGTATCGTATGTATGATTAAGGGTAATTTTGATATACATTTTCTTAATCATTTCTTTTTGCGATTTCTTTCCGGTAGTTCCGCCGATTACAGCACCAACACCACCAAACACAGCACCACC